>VFQR01000194.1_pt1 | contig 124682 bp, 169 predicted proteins | sample 3512321 | NCBI WGS metagenome assembly VFQR01 (sample SAMN10412374, study PRJNA504923) | tailings metagenome | isolation source: Relicate 3 Philex TSF1 revegetated site | place: Philippines: Tuba, Benguet | collected 2017-08-29 | reverse complement strand
ACTATTTCAATAAATGTGATCGCTTCAAAGCGTATTAGAACAAGAGTATCATGTACAACTTCCAAAAAAATATGAAATATAAGCAAAATCGGTTATATTTTTGTAATTAGTTTAGTTACTAAATCAATCAACCATTCTGTACTTCTTCTGCCTCTGCCGCCAAGCAAAATACAAATGCCCCTCATCAACATCACCTTCATTATCTTGTCCAATCAAGTCACCTGGCTCCTGCTCTAGCTCACGAAGATAATCACGCAAGACTCCGCCAACGGCGATCGCCTTGGTTCGGTGCAGCTGACGAGTCAATTCCAAAAACCATTCCCGGTCAGCAATTAAATCAGACTCTTTGACAGAATACTTAATAACTTCAGCGAGCAACCCAATAAGTGAATCCTGGGGATTAAGAGCTTGGACGTCCAAAATCGGTTTGTAATCAACTCTCAAAGATTTTCGCCACATCTCAACCCATTTAGCTTGTGACAAATATCCAACGCCAAAATATGAAGGCTTAACCATCATTAAAACGTGAAAATGAGGGTGGGCTGAACCCGGCGGGGTTTTTCCCCGTGTTACTTCAACAGTTTTCATGTAACCCTCAGCAGGAAAAGCTTTTAGTTCACTGAAACGACTAAATCCTTTATTCATCCAAGTTAAAGTTTTTCGCAAATCGGTAATTGCACAATTTTTAACTGTAAGGGTCACAAATAACCAACGGGCTTTAGGATAGTCAATTAACAACTGAGGCAATATTTTATAAGCTTTAGCCTTCCACATCAGCGATCGCCGCCACTGGCAAACAGGACAATGGCGAACATGACAAAAACGCGCAGATGATAACTTAAGCTTATAAACCCCAGTTTCAGAGTTAGGAACTAGGCGAAAATCCAAAAATTGAGCGCAGTCAGATATTCGCTCTGAATAATTAGAAAATTCAGAGCCAGCATAGTAACTTTCCACAACGTCAGAGTTTAAACGATGTTTATCCCAAACTTCATCTCTTTGAGATATCTCTGATAGTGCAAGTGTATTATTTTCCTCTGGATGAGGAGACGATACAATAGAAGGCAAAGAAATGCCTTCCGAGGCTTCGGACATTAAAAAGCCCCCAGTAGCTAAGTTGTCAGTGTGGTAACTACAACCCTACCAGGGGCTTTTTATGTTGTCAAACCGCCTTTAGCCCATACGTGGAGAGGTTTTCTCAGATTTGTAAGAATCTGAGAAAACCTCTCTGGGAGATTCAAGTGAAGGCGGAAAAATTTTAGATTTCATCCTATCCACTTCATCGTAGGTAAATTTTCCAAACTACCCGCAGCATTGCAGGTAAAAAATTAAATTACTGCCGACCATACAGCAATACAGCAAAACACCCGTTTCTGAGCTACAGAAACCTGAGGAACATCCTCCTTCGTCGGATGTTCCTCAGACCTCCATACACTCAGAAAGGGGTTAAAAAGAAATTAAACAAATCAACTCGTGTAGCCGTGGCGAACTGGAAGACCGCTTCGCTCAATTAGGCAGTAGCAGGGGCGGGCAGAGAGATTGTCGTGAGGCCAACTAGTCCTCGCAAGTCCGCCCCTGCTACTCCGGCAACGCCCGCCTAATCGTCTTCCAGTTCTTGAATCTTAAATCACCGGGTAATAAAGTTTTTCAGATTCAGAGTATCTCCAACCAATTTTTTGAGGGTCTTTTGAAGCCGTATAAGAAATAAGTTTTTCATTACCTTTTTTCCTGATTGCAACAAGATTTGAAGGGTCAATTCCAAGTCTTTTTGCTAAGTAAACATTTTTTAAAGGCTTGAGACTGGTACTGTTATCATGGTTATCTATACCTAAAAGTCCAAGCTGAGTATGTCCTTTTGATTCAGTAACTATTTCATTTGAATCATTTTTATTAGTAGGATGATTTGTGGAGGGAATATTAACATCAGGTTCGGCTATTTTAAGTAAATCAAGAGATTCCTTATGCTCTAAAACTATTTTTTGAAGTTCGGGCAACATTTGATGAGTTTTAGCTGCTGTATTTATAGGACTTAATCCAGATATTTGAATTTTCCATTCTTGGAGATATTGTGCAATAAACTCTAAAAAATTAGTTGAAGAAGTGTCAGATAATTTAGAAAATTGAGGTAATTTAGATTTCAAAAGTTTATTCTCTGCTTCTAAATTAAATATAATATCTTTTAGTTCTTTAGATTTAGTAACTAAATCTAACTTAGCATTTTCAAATTCTCTAATTAAACTTTCATTAGCGCGAATCAGTTCATCTAAACGAAGATTAAGAATTTTTGATTCAGTTTCTAAATCTAAATGAGATTTTTCTAATTCATCTTTAAGTTTTTGATTTTCAAATTCAATTGTAGATAATTTAAACTTTAGTTCTTCTAATTCTTGTTGATTTGAATCAGATGTTAAATCGATATTTTGACCAGCATCCAATTTATGAGCTATTTCTAAGAGTTGGTTTTTAATATAGTTTGGGACTCTAATAAGACTAGTTTCTTCAAATTTAACCCCTGAATCCCAAGTAGTTTTACGACCAGCCCTTTCACGTTTACCACCACGAGGCATAAGCAACTTTTTGAATCAGTTACTCAATCATAACAGAATAAAAATCCAATTTTAGTTTTAGTCACTAAATCATTCAATCTTCGTCATCTTCCCAAGCATTCCATAATCCATTTTTAAGATGAGGCTCATCACCTTCAAGAGCTAAACGCAAAATGTCTTGTTTATCCATACGCCTCCAATCTTCAGGGCTAATAGTTGCTGCATAAGCTTCGTAAAAAAGCCGCCGCTTTTCTTCAATGCTTAAAGGTGGTTCACCAAAGGCATCACGGAAAAAATCAGTTAGGGCAAGCTTAGTCAAAGATAGCTGTAAAGCTAAAGCTGCCCTCTTACCCTTAGAAACCCCATAAGCTATGAGAAGGTTGAAATCATGTAAGCTAAGAGTGCCAGCAATAATGTCATTACCTTGTTTTGACTGTGCTACCACTTCTTCAATTTCTTCAGTAAAACCTATGCCACGCAAGGTTTTAGCTGTGCTACCACCTCTTGATAAAACACGCCCTAACCAGTTTCTTGCATAACCTATAACTAGACTTGCACCTTCTATGCCAACGCGATAGCTACCATTGGGCATACGATAACCTTCTACCTCTAACCCCTCAAAAAAGGGTACAGGTCTACGCTCTGCCCTTATTGGTTTTTCGTCATCCATATTCTGAATTAGTTTCTAAATCTATCATTCATTTATAAAAGGCAATTCTAACTGCACTGCACTTCCTAAAGCCTTATCTAAATTTTGGCTAAATTTCTTAGGATTATTAGCTGGTGAAAGTCTCATCACAGCTAAAACAGCAGTTTTTTGGGTTTCTAAAAAAACTAAACCTGGTTTTTTTAAGTGCTGATGCTTCTTACGCTTAAGTCGTCCATTAACTCTTGGATTAACTTCATCCAAACGTTCTGTAACCCCTTCAGGAAACCAACCATAGACATTATTGTTAATGAAATTACCCATGCAAGGCGCATGTCCTTTAGATACTGCCTTCCATCCAGTAACACGATAAGCTTCATCAAAAAACTCATCTTCAAATCGTTTCTGCCAAGGAGAATGTTTTTCATCTACAAAAGCAGTAATTAGTCGCTGTTTATTTTGCTCAATCTCCTGCTGTATCCGACGCTTAAGTTCAATTTCACATTGTAAAAAATACTGTCTAACCTGTTTTCCTTTAGTAGTACCTGCCATCATACAAAAAGATTTAAAGCACTCAACAGTAAGAAAAATTATTTCTTTATTATGTCCACCATGAGTTGCTTTACCATTTGGTAAAGCAAAATTATTTTCGCTATTACCATGATTAATAACGTAATCAATACCTTCATCAAAATGCTTTTTGAGCTTTCTTAAAGCATTTTTCTTTTGGGTATACCCAATCCACTGCCAAGCGTCATCAAAATCTATAGGAAATTCTTTGTCAGATCGAATTAAGAGAAATACAGTATCGGGTGTAAGTTCCATTGAAAACCCTTAATTGACAATAAATTTAGATTTAGTAACTAATTAACTGTGCAATTTTTAGAATTAGTTACTATTTCAATAAATGTGATCGCTTCAAAGCGTATTAGAACAAGAGTATCATGTAAAACCCTCAAGAAAATATGAAATATAAGCAAAATAAGCTATATTCTCGTAATTAGTTTAGTTACTAAATCAATCTATTAGCTTGTATTTTTTCTCAAGTCGTTTCCAATTAAAAGTTAACTGCCCTAAATCCTCAGACAAATCAGTTTCGTCATGCCCAATCAAATCCTGAGGTTCCTCTTCTAGCTCCCTAAAATAATCCTTCAGTATGCCACCAATTGAAATAGCTTTAGTATTTGCAATTTGACGGGTGTACTCTAAAAACCACTCTTTATCCTGTGGACTGCGATCGCCTATCAAATGAGTAGGCTTGGTCTGATACTTGATAACTTCGGCAATTAGAGCAACTAAAGAGCCTGTAGCTTTCAAAGCTTGAACATCTAAAACAGGCTTGTAATCAACCTTTAAAGATTTTTGCCAAAGCTGACACCATTTTTCTTGAGACAAATAGTTCCGCCCAAAATAACTGCTTTTGACCACTAACAAGCAATGGAAGTGAGGATGAGCATCACCCCGCCGGCCTTTGGTAACTTCCACAGATTTAACCCAACCAACACCCGGAAATTCTTTTAGACGCGAAAGCTTTGTATAAGCTTTATTCATCCAATCCAAGGTTTGCCTCAAATCAATAATTTCACAATTTTTAACCGTGAGAGTCAAAAACAAAAATCTGTAGCATGGGTAATCTTCTAGAAATTTAGGCAAAGCCTTATAAGCACGGGCTTTATACCTCAAGCTTTTACGCCAACTGCAAACCATACAAGTTCTAACATGACAAAATCTAGCTGTTGAAAGCTTCAAACGTAATTCACCAGTATCAGTTGGTTTGAGATTAAACCCCAAAAATTCAGCGCAGAAATGAATGCGATCAGCGTAGCCATCAAATTCAGTACCTTGATAATGAGCCTCTATACGATCGGACTCAAACCTATGTATATCCCAAGGTTTGTCCTTTTCCGACAAGTCAGATAGTGCAGGTGTATTAGGATAATCACCTTGCTTTTTGGATATAATAGGAGGCAACAAGATTCTGTCATCTGATTTCTCAGAATCAGACATGAAAATGAGTCCCCTATATTTGGTTGCGAGTGGTATCCAATCATTATAGGGGATTTATCATGTTTATTGCATCAAACCTTTACCCTGCATAGGGTTGCATAGATTTTCGTGATGCAATAAACATTATATTTGTAAGATTCTAGTTAAGGATTTGGCATCGGAATTTAAAATCCTCTGCGATGCCGTTGTCATCAGAGTATTGAATAAAGGTCAAGTAGTGCCCAAGGATTTTGATGAGTATTGGGAGAGCAATAATTTGCCCGCGATCGCAGTTCAAGCAATTATAAAATCGTTTGAACAAAAGATGAACGAACGCATTACTTACCCCCATACTTGTTTGCAATGCACTTATCAAGAACTGCTATACTTACAAGCAAAGCAAATTGCTTGGTTTTTAACTGGAGAAATTGAAGAATATTACTCACCTGATTTGAGGTAAATTATGTTTACAACTACTAAAACCAATAACCAACCGACAACTTTCCCGCTTGTACCTGATAGTTTAGCTTTCTCATCGCTACAAACAGAAGGGATTCATGACCATAACATAGATAAAACACTTAAATTGATTACTTTTACTTTTCATATTCAAAGCTATTCTCAAGGAGTTTATATAAATAGAAATTATTTTTCAATAAAACATTAAAAAGTTCGTGCCATGAATAATCGCAATTACTGGGAAAGAGGCGAATATTTACTTTCAGGATTAGTCGGTGCAACATTTAGCACATATTTGTATGGCAGCATTATTTTGGGTCTATTAGTTGGTGTTCCTGTAGGCATACTAGTGGGTTGGTCTATACGTTTAACAAGAAAGGCAGAGGGCAGGAGGCAGAAGGCTTTTATCAAGAAAGGCAGAGGGCAGAAGGCAGAAGGAATACTGTTTTCTGCACTCTGCCACGACCGGAGGGAGTAAGGGTTTAAGACCCCCACCACAATCTCTGATTTGAGGTAAATTATGTTTTTATACTGGAGATTATTAGCGCTGCTTAAAATTATTAAACCAGGAGGCAAGTGGGGAGAATGTCCCTTATGTGGGTTTGATAAATTTGAAATGTATGCAGACCCTTATTTTAAAGCTACGGGCGGAGGAAGTTATTCACCTGGAGCAAATCCTAGAGTCTACTGGTTTGAAGGAATTCAGACTTGTCCAAGATGTTTGCATAAATGGCACGTTCAAGATTCAAATTAAAAACATGACCCGATTAAACGCCGCCCCTAATATAACTCTTATCTGTAGATTAGCCGATAGCGACAAATGGTGCATTGTTTCAAATATGCAAAAAGATGGCAATTTTAATGCAGCAAAAATAGTATTGGCAAACGAATTTAACGACTATATGGCGTATGTCAATTGTGGAGTTGAGTATCGTTTTATCCGCCAAAAAACATTGGGAAATTATATTGAGGTTTAAAGCTTTGACAACATAATGCTTACTTTAGAGACAGAGTTTGAAATTCAAAAAGTAAAAAAGATAGCTTTAGAACATGGTTTAAATTTTCACGGTCAAGCATTAAGTTTTAATGTTTTAGACGAATATTTAGAGTATTTAGATGAAATCTCACCTTTATTTGCCACCGTTAAATGGGATGGCAGACGATGGATTTGTAGACGTATGGGTCTATATTACACGTCGTTTTCTGCGCTTGAAACAGTTTTTCAAAAAGCCAATAGTTTATATTTTTGGGAAGAATGATGATAGGAATTATATTAATTGATTTGCCCAGCACCATTGAAGGGGATTACTTTTTTCGTAGCGGAGAAATAGTTGAAGTTGGATATCACACAGCAAATGGAGAACTTTGTGATGCAGAAGATGAATATCTTTGGGCAGAAAATTTCGGATGGAATCCAAAATCTAGTTTGGATTTTTTAAATGCTGATGAAGTGGCAATAGTTTTGGAAATTATCACTCAAAAAGAAGCTCACGTTTTTCTTGAGCAAGAAAGGCAGAGGGCAGGAGGCAGAAGGCAGTCCCAATGAAAAAATTTCACCGATCGCCTAAATTCTTGACAATATAAGTAACATTTTTACTTTTTGTCATAAAAGTATGTCATCAGTTCTTGACATGCTTTTTTAATCATTAACGCAAGAATCAATATTTCACCCCTGCATCTGGGGACTACTCCCCAGATGCAGGGGTGAAACTCCTATTATTGCGTTGCACATCAAAATAAGTATCATTACGGTGCTAATTTAGCCTTTTTGTATCGATGTTCTATATACCACTCGGATAGTAGTGGGGTGTAGATTTTCATAATTTCCAAGACCATGTCTGCCATAATTCTGATTTCATCTTGGGCATTAGCTTTAGTTCTCAAATCCATCCAGTGCCACAAAGCTTCAATTGTGGATGACATTGAAAAGTCTTGCCTGAAACATTGGGGTAGTGAGTACCTAGCATTTTCGTAGGGTTGCCCAAGGGATGTCCTTTTTTTAAAAACAACGCACCGATTATAGTATTCTGCTATATCAAACTCCCGCATAGTTTGGGTATATTCAAATGAATTGCCCTCGCGATCGCGCTGCCTACCCACTGGCGGAACATAAAAAACCTCTTCTACACTCAATTCCCCACTAGCCACCTTAATAAATCTTTCCCCGGTGTACCTACCAGACTGGACTAAATAAGTGGTGTTCTGTTTTGCAGCAAGTTCCAATGCAATCAAGTCTTCATCTAGGAGGGTGCAGCTGTCTTTGTGCCTGACAATTTGCATTACCGTATTGTGATCAAATCCTTTAAAGTGAAGCACCACAAACCCGAAATTGAGAACCGAATAATGTCCCCTATCCCCAGCGAGTTGATGCTTGATAATTGCCGACTCCGATCTAGCATTGCTGGGCGGGACATCTTCCATTGTCCAGTGGTCAGATACACACTGGTGCTGCGATCGCCAAATTCCTTTCCCTGGTCTAGGGGATGAAGCATCGGTATCCAGTGCCACAGCAAAACCGTATTTTTCACAGATACAAGTGAGGTTTTCTAATTTGTAAATCATCTACGCCATCCAAAAACAAAACACCATGTTAATTCGTAATTCATAATTCGTAATTCGTAATTAAAATATTCAAAGAGTTTCTTTACTACCATGATTAATATCGACTTTACAACTGAGGAACTACAAGCACTTTCAAAAGCCATTGACTTTGTTACTAACAACCCGACTCGTGGTGTTAATGAAGCGACAAGTAGTGCGATTATTAAGATACAATCGCTTTCTACTAATATAGAATTCACACCCCAAGAAATTCAAGGGTTTGTTTCTGCCATAGGCTTTTTGAAAACTAATCCCAAATCCTGCTGGAACGTGCATACTGAAAGTGCCTACAACAAACTTAAAATTGCACTTAATACCTATAACAAATCCCAACCCCAATTACTCGAAGTTGAAATTCTCTAAGAATGGCTAAATATCAAAAGTGTCCCCGATGCTGCTTGGGTCTAATTGATCTTCCCCTTGGATGTATTGGCGAGTGTCCCCAATGCAAGGGAACCGGACAACTCCCAGAAATCAAACACTGTTGCCCGACAGGATGCGGCTACGAATTAGACCTAACATACAGTGTTACAGGCGCTCGCCCATCCATGCCTGACGATTTTTTATTTTGCTACAACTGCTACGCCATACTTCGGCTCAATCAAGACTTTAGTTTGCGGTTGTCTTCCTTGGAAGAGAGCGAACAATTTGGGCTAAAGCAAGGATTAGAATGGGCGATGTCTGTACGACAAGCTTCTCTACGAGACGCTCCGCGAACGCTAACGCGCAAGTGCATTTAAAGAAGATGTTTATCCCCTAAATGAATCTTCCACAATACAACTGGTGGGGGTTCGGCAAAAATGAACCTCCAGAGCATCTCAAAACCAAAAAGCAACTAGCCGGACTCAAACTCTCGCCAAAGCAACCAGTTGCCTACATCGACACGCCCAAATACACCCTCTACCTCTACGACCCCAGCAACCCCGACTCGGTAAAACCCAAGCGCCAAGCAACTCCAAAGCAACTGGCAGCACTACAAAAATTAAGAGAAAAACAACAAAAACGAAGAGAATACAGAGATTGGTGGAGATGTGGAGGTTTTATCGAGCGAGATAGAGCAAATGTCGTACAGTGGGTGCAAAAATTTTTAGAAACTGATGATTGGGTAATTTTGGATTGTGAAACTACAGGTCTTGGCGATGCCGAAATTGTGGAAATAGCCATCATTGGTTACCAAAAAGAAACACTACTTAATACTTTTGTTAAACCATCAATCCCTATACCTAACGATGCGATCGCAGTTCACGGTATTACCGACCAAATGATTGCCAATGCTCCCACTTTTACTGATATTCATCCTCAAATTGTAGAAATTCTGGATGGGAAACGCATACTTATTTACAATGCCGAAGCAGACCGAAATTTTTTAAACTATTGCTGCAAATTATATAAACTGCCCAAAATCAAATTTAAAGACCGGACATTTTGCTTAATGACTTGGTACGCTCAATGGTGTGGCGATTATAGTAGCTATTGGGGCGACTATAGATGGCAACCATTGGGAGGAGGGCATAAAGCATTGGGTGACTGCCTAACTGCCTTTGACCGATTAATGGAGATTGCCAAAGATGACCCCAACTTTAACTTACCAGAAGAATTTAAAGATTTATGAACAGAGTTTTACACCTTCCAGATGGTTCCGATATTAATCTATTGTTAATTACAGATGTTAGTCCAATTGGTGGAGATAAAGACTGGCAAAGATACGTTGTAAATTTTATTGGGGGACAAAAGATTGAGATTTATGAAAAACGTAAATATAGCGAAACTCAAATTCTAAAGCAAATGCCGCGCATCGATTTTATTAAAGCTTGGACTGCTGCAATTACTAACAATGATAATATTCACTTACCCCAAGAATACCGCGATAAATTTTCATAATGCCCAGGAAATATAATCCTAAATATACTCACTGGCTAAACCCCAATTCCACCAAACTCTCGGCTTGTGGTGTGCCCACAGGAGTTGAGGAAATATCCCAAGTTACTTGTCCTAAGTGTTTGAAGGTCATTCAAAAGCGATCGCATCTCGCTACTTTACCTAAAACTCTCTACGAAGCGGCAATTAGCGCTGTTGGTACAAATTTACCAACATGGGATGAAATGCCTGAAGATTTTCGGCATCGCTACACACAATTGGTCGTAAGCGGATCTGTTTTTACAAAGACGTAGATAACATCTGCGATCGCTGTAAGATAGGTTTTTGGAGTTTATGCGATCGCCTAAGATAGATAAAGTTTAAAATTTTAACCGAGTGTAAAAAATTTTTGGCTAAATTTTACTGAAATCTATCATGTATCAAACAGATGCGATCGTATGCGTACTGAACTAACTCAAAAACAGAAAGAAGCGGCTGGATATCTTGCTCAGGGATTAAACAACAATAGGACGGCGGAGGCGGTTGGGTGCGATCGCGTGACCATTGGTATTTGGAAGAAAAACCCACTGTTTCAAGAGTATTTACAAAAATTGATTGCTGAAAGAGAGGCAGACAGAAAGAAAGCTGTAACCAAAGCAGTAATTCAAGAGGAGTTCGACCGTCGCGCTAGCATCAACGAATGGAAGCAATCTAGAGTCGAGGCAAATAAAAAGAAGCTGGAGCGGGGAAACGAGATTGTTGAAAAAATGATGGCTCGTTTCCGCGATTTACCTCCAGAAGCTTATCCTCCAAGTGCGATCGCACAACTCATCAAAGCAGGTGAAGATATGATGGAAGCGGCTTTTGCTGCATGGGGAGAAACCATAGATTTAGAAGAAGCCAAACCAACTTATACAGCAGAAATGGCAGCAGTGCAGAAGTTAGTAGATGCTGGAATTCTTCCTACTTCAATCCGCGAGGAAATTAGTGCTGCATTGGATGAATTTGAAAAGAAAGCAGTATCGGCATTGAATCCTGCTAATGCTTCAATCACAGAAAATTTATCTGAATTAAATGCCAAAAGCGCAATTTAGTAGGTGCGATGCCTGCGGTATTTGCTATTCTACGCTGCAATTCTAACCTCAAACTAAAATGACTAAAAAAGATAGCCGATGTTCAAAATTACCTAGTCGCCCTATTGGGGATTCATGTATATCAAAAGCAGGAAAAAATAAAAGTTTAGATAAATCCAGTCTGATAAATACGTTCGCTGCTTTTAATCTTATTACCAAAGATGCAACTATAGAAGTTGATGATTTAGCTCAAAATTCTGGCGAATCGTAAAATGAACAACATGGAGCCAATTGACCCCAAGCTAAAAGAAGCCCTAGCCAAAATAGAGGCGATAAATATGTATACATCCAATTTTTGGAACCAGAATATTGACGAGATACAGAAAATTTTTGATGAAAACACCAAAGCTATAATCTCTAAAAATGAACTCAATCAAGTTGGCGATCGCCTCTATGCCCAAGGATACAGGCTCATCAAAATTTCCGATTTCCGGCAGCAGATGATGACAGCATCTTTAGTTCCACTGCCTCTTACATTATCCGATAAAATTCAACCCCTAGCCGATACAGCAATCGCCATTCTTAGAGAAAATCTAGAAGGTTCCAAACCATCTTCTGCCGACAAAACTCACCTTGCTTTAGAAGTATTGAAAATTATTTTTTCCAGCAGAGGATAATGGTAAATTTACTCAGTTACACAATTCCAGTTAAACCCCCTATTTCCCAAAAACAATTGAGTTTAACTATTCAAGAACAAGCTTTAGAAAAAGCTTTTCATGATGGATTGATTGCAGAGCATGAATATTTGGTAGGCTTGCGTATAATTCGCAATTCAGACAAAATTTTAGAATGGGCTAGGCATCAGGTTGCACAAATTAGCAGGCTACCAAAAGTTAAGTTACTAATCAACAAATAACTTAACTATTACAATAGTTGGCTAACTTTTTAACCAAACTCAATACTAGATATCCTTCATTTGCACTCAGATTTTTATGCAATCCGCTAACAATTTCACTTACAATCCCGCAACGCCGTTCAAATGGGATTTCTGAAATCATACTGTGTGAAAACCATAAATCGTAAAGACTAGCTATTTTTTCAACAACAATATCTTGACTTCTAAATATAGATAATGTGGCATTAATCCCTAGTATGCCTGGACTCGATAGCTGATACTTTTTAACCATGTATCCATAAACTTCAAAAAACATTTCTACATAGATTTCGTTCATGCGATCGCGCTTAATTACCTGGTTTACATTTTTTGTTATAATTCTCTATCTTTTGACAAATATAGGCGATTGCGGAAGAAGAAATTTGGAATCCGTATTTTTTTCTTTTTTGATTAATTACTTCAGTTATCCGCCAGATTGCGTGTTGAACTTTTAATGTGTTACCAACATAATATGTAAAAATTGCATCTTCAACACAAGTTTGAGGAACATCTACAGGAAAACTTAGTTTTATCCAGGGGGAATAATTTAAACCCCAGCTAATCGGCAAAACTCCTTGGCATTCCTGTAGACAATTAGGGGTTTGCCAAAAAAATGTTACGCCTTTTGTATAATTTACAGGATAAGAGCATTCTGAAAGGTTTAATATTGTTTTGCCCTTGGATATATGAATAGTAGTATTAAATAAAGTGTAGCTCATACAATATTCTCCTGATTTTGATTAATAGCAAATGTATCTAATATTTTAGAATACGCTAGGCAAAAGATATCTCGTACTCAATCCGTTGTAGTCTGTATATGGGGGACTACGACGATGAAAATAAACCGACATGGAAAAGCTAAGGTGCTGACACAGCAAGAGATACAACTAATCTTCAGTCGCGGGCTAGACAACGGACGAGATCGCACAATATTTGGCATCTGTCTATTTAGCGCTGCCAGAATCCGCGAGGCTTGTACTTTGCTGACTTCAGATATCTACACATCTAAAGGACAAGTCAGATCGCACTTTATCATCAGGAAATCAAACACCAAAGGAAAGCTGGCAACCCGCTCTATACCAGTAATCGAAGACCTCCGGCGATTGCTCATTAAATACCAACCCTTGGCAGGGGATAACTATCTATTCCCCGGACGCAGCAATGGGCATATCAGCCACGATTCAGCCGCCCGCATATTGAGAACTGCCTGCCAGCAAGTGGGTATTGAAGGAGCCAGCACCCACAGTTTTCGCCGCACTGCCCTGACCCAAATGAGCAATGCTGGTGTTCCTTTGCGGATAATTCAGGAAATTAGCGGACACCGCAGTTTGGAGCAGTTGCAACGTTACTTAGAAATAACCGAAGAACAAGTGCTGGGGGCAGCTTCATCTCTATCTTTACTTTCCCCAGTAGAAGAAAATGTCGGGAAATGCATGTTTGACGACATTGGCAAAGAAGTTACTCACCACAGGCAAACTCAATTATAAAGGGGCGATCGCCTGAAGAAGGCAGAAAGTTTTCTTCGGAAGGGGGATTTCAATAATGACTATTGTAAGACCGAATAAATCTTCGCTTGCTTTCTAAATTGTCATAATATTCTATATCACAAGTATCGTTCCCCCATCCAACAATGCAAGTAACAACTACTCCAGGATATCTTCCTGGGATGTATTCATAAGGTTCGTGCCCTATTGATTCAACCTTTTTAAGCTTTAACTTCGTCCAAGCTTGGGAAGCATTAATTCTCTGGGTATTACTTAAGTCCGGATCTAAATACATACGTTGAATATTCATTCTGTATGTATTCCCGTTGTTGGTTCTAAAAATAACTGAAGCTATAAAATCGTATAATCCTTCAACAACTCCCTCACTAATACCGTAGGCAGCAATTGTATGACTGAGAGCTTTTCGTCCTAGCCGATTAATCCGAACTTTATCTTGTGGTTTTAACATATATAAATAAGTACTATTGAGTGCAATTATTAAATCTTTGACTGCTTGCTGTGTTTCAGCCTTAATTAATAATTTACCACCATCACAAGCGACCCAAACTACATTTGATAAATTTTCTAAAACTGTGTAATTAGGTGGGCAAGGAGAAACCAAATAAGTATTATCTCCGAGTGATTTAAAAGTATAATCTTTGCCTTTATTAAGCTCTAGTAACTGCTTCTCAATTTTGCGGGACAAGCGAAGCATTGCTAAAAAAGCAAAGCCAAAAGTGATTACCCAAAGAAAATTCATGTCGCCTGACTTTTTTGTATTAATTCAATTCTATTGTTTTTATGAACATCCAAAATACTCGAAATAGAAACAACCTCATTTAGGCTTTTGTACAATTCTACATCAGCATCCAGTAAATTACGCTTATAGCAAATCGCTGCTAAGATGCCTCGCACAATTCTTTCCTTTTCTTCACCTGCTAATACTCGATAATTTTCTTGTAAAATCGGAAAAGACAAAGATTCAATAAATAAATTGTGTCCGGGATTATTTTCTGGGATATAACAAAGCATTTGAAGAGATTCATTGTCTGCGATAATAACGAAAAAATAACGCGGCGAAACGTCGTAAGGACGAGATTCTAGAATATCACCTGTTGTGATGTTTAATTCTTGAAAGTTAATCCAAGTCATTTATGCTTTCTCCAGTCTTAAACATTTATTGCCCACGCTTCGTACTTTTCAAACCATCCCCACCGATTCATAGCTAATCTTTCCTCTTCAGACATGTGCGAATAAGTTTGTTCATAATTACCAACAAATATTATCTCATGTTCTGCTTCTATTGAAGCCTTTATTTCATATTTTCTAATAATATTGATGCCTAATAATATCGCCTCTATTTTCGCCTCTATTTTTAGTATTTTGTCTACAGATTGAGTAATCACTTCTTGTTGTATTTGTTCTTTTCGAGCTAAATCATAACCGGACATAATTGCATTTGCAAACCACGATTGCATAACTTCTTTGTCGGATGCGATCGCGGGATTGCTTTGGATTAACTTTACAAATTCTTCAGACCAAATATAGGCGTCAGCAGTTGTTGGTAAATTTTCAAGTTTCATAACATTCTCTTTAATCATTTCATAATTGATTCATCCAATCATAGTTACTCGCGTCGTCCACATCCTCTGCGAAGGCATAAGCCAAGCTATCTCCGCGATCTGGTGACCTCCCAAGTCTTTTAATAATATCCTCCTTACTTTCTACCCGTACTTCTCTTAATTCATTTTTAGACCTAGTACAACTCCATCTAGGAGTAGTCAGGTCAGCAATTAATTTGGGGTCGTTGGGCAATGCCACATCGTACCCATTGGCAGGGTCGAGCAATTCTCTTAAGTGCCACCACCAACGAGAACGTAAATTGAAAAACTTTAGTAACCCACTTTTATCTAAAGCTTCTGTAGCTCCTCCACCATTTAACCCAAACACCAATTTAGTGCCGCGCCGATTTAGGGCATCCACCACTGCATAACCGACACCCAAAGTATCTACTCGAATCTCTACTTTGTTAGTTTTACGAACAACTTCGATTTGGTCTGCCAAGGAGTCACCATCTGGTGTTTCTTTGCCTGGAAAAGCAATTATGGGCCCAATCCAATAATGATGCCGAGAAATTATCACGCTCTCATCGCGCCCACCTCTTGCCACGTCTACCCCCAAATGGGACTGGGGTGCATTGGGTACGGGCGTCCAGCGTTTGACAGCGGCATCCACCCAGGCGCTCGGTATAACTTGCCAAGGATGGTCAATCTTAGCGACGGTGGTAAAGTCTCCTCTTAGTAATTGCGATCGCAGTGGTTCCGGTAACCGTTGCAATACCGACCTATAGTTAGAATTTCTCAAGTAAGCATTATCTTCTAACCGAGATGGAATAAAGGTACGGCTTCGCGGTTGAATCATTTCCCCTTCGTGTTCAAATGGTTCGCCTGATGGGACTTCTTTCTCCTCATCCCCCACCATTGCGTACCATCTGATTTCGCCTGGAGCAGCTGGGTTTGGATGCTCTGGATTTAGCCAAGCTGCCCAGTACTCTTTAATCCACATTGATTCTTCAGAACTGGGAGGATTACAAGTAGCGACCACCCGACACCGAACCGATGGGTCGGAAGAACGGTTCCAAGTTATTAAAAACTCGTACTGTTTCTTAGAAAATTCTCCAAGTTCGTCAAAAGCTTTGAGGTCGTGTTCTACCCCCCGATAGGCTTCTACGCTGTCTTCGTGTTGTACTGCACCGAATTCTAAGGTGCGATCGCCTGGGATACCACGCCAGATTTTATCGTTGCTGTTGTATCGAGCAATGCCCCCTAGAAGTCTGCGTGACTTTTCGATTATGTCTTTGAGTCGGGGATATTCGCGGCGGAAGATAATCGCTCTTTTATGAGCAGATGTTCCCAGCATTAGCAAGAGGGCCGTTTTACCCCCACCATAGGCAGTCCCCTAAAAACCAGCGGCCCCGCCAAAGAGTAACTCATCTGCCGGGGATAAAAAAGCCTCAGTCTGCGGCCCGTCTTGGGGTTTCCATAACTGATCTAGCAATACCTTGGAAGCCCCTTGCACCTGTCGCGTTGTCCTGTCTAATGATTTACGTAAAGAGGATAGCTTCATTACTATTGATTAACTACTAATTGCTAATTCTAAACGATTGCAAGCAACTGTCACATTGCAGTAGATTTTCGTTTTTACCGCTTCTTGCTGCCTGATAAACTTCAGTACTATTGCAAATCTTTACACGTGTAACTTAAACCATATCTGATAGTATCGCTATTTTTGCAAATCTTACAATTTGGGCTTACAAAGATTTTTGGCTTAATTCTTTTACCCCACCTGCCATTATTCCCAGTGGTTGCTGCATAACTTGGTATATTCAATTGAACTCTTTTGTTACTAATGATAGATGTTGAAACACTTGCTTGTTGAGCCAAGATATAATCAGGTATTTTTCCTATTTAATATTATTTAATTATATAATTTATACAATATTTTAGAGGTAAATATGCCAAATACTCCAGAAATTCCAATTGAAGAATATTTTCGCTATCATCCTCCTACGCCAGGGAGCGATCGCATTCGCAAGCACGACAGAATTAATCAGTTAGCTTTAGAGTTTGCAAAAGCTATTGATGTGGAAATTGAAGACCCCCAATGCAAGCAGTTTGCGGTTTTTGCAGTGCAGCAAGCTAGGATGTTTGCAAACCAAGGAATAACAGTCGATGAGGTCAGACAAAAGCTGAGTAACTCTAGTAGTTTTTAGAAAAAGTGTAGATGCGATCGCACCTAATTAAACAAATGCGATCGCCAATCAAGCTTTATCCAAAGGTTCCAAAATCGTTACCAGAACCGTAATCTGATATAACTCCTGTATCGTGATTTGTTGTATCGTTATTTGGTTGTGACAAATCAACATTCCAAGGGTCAGCAATAGCAGAAGTAGTGGTAGTTTCTCTTTTTGCTGGTTGACTACGACCAATAGTAGTTTTGACATAGCCTCCCCCACAAGGTTTACCTGGTTCGCGTTTTGTACTTGTGTTGGGCGTTATTGAATATCTGGGGACAGATACAGGACTTAGACTTTTAATTATCAATGCGATCACAGCTATACAAGCACCCCCAATACCTACTATTGCAAATATTGATTCAAACAAGTTCATAAGCTACCTCACTAAATATAAAATAAATTAACATGAATAACACTTGGTTACGAGTTTGTGACAAAATACCTTTAGAAAAAGAAGAAGTTTTAGTTGCATATAAAAATGGTCTAGTTTATGTGGGGTATTGGCGTAAACCAAATGCGATTTTAGGAGGGCAAGAAACCGAATGGATGGTTTACTCACTTTCAGGTATTGTTGAATATCCCGAACCAGATTGGTGGATGGAAGTACCACCATTACCTACTGATTAAGGTTTCAACACATCTTTGATGCGATCGTTTTATAATATTAAGAAAAGTCCAAAAGTTGAGGGAAGTAAAAATGTCAATCAGGCAGCGCCGAAGAAACCGCCATAAACTAAAACTAATAAACAAACCAAAACTAGAACCAAATCCAATACTAATTAATTTTACTATTGATACTGCTAAAGTAACATCCGCTATGTCTAGCGCCAATAAGGCGATCGCTATTAGATTTGCTATTAATGCCTCTAAAGCAAAAGCCACTGAATATGAAGAACGAATGAAAAAGCTTGCTGATGGCATTGTTTTGAGAAAACATTATGCATTAGTTGATACCAGTTATTTGCATCCTCGATTTAATCCCAACAATTGTAATTTCTTAGAGAAGCATCCCGATACCTAACGGATAGCTAGGATACAACTGTGAATATTGACCAAATCAGAGATATGATGCTACTTTTACATCGGGAAGATTTTCAAGTCACCGATTGGGTAAAAGTAATCGATTCTGACTCTCCGAAGTTTTTATTTGTTGGTGAGGTGATTGAATGTTCTGATGGACATTTTAAGGTTGATTTTAAAGATGGTGAAAAAGAATGGTTCAAATATAATAAAATATCTAGAACTTACGAACCACCAGAAGATAAGTATGAAGATGTAGGTACTACTAATTGGTGGCTAGTTGAAAAATAACAATAACTTGGAGTTTTAGTAAATGGCGACTGAAGTGTTAAATATACCAGAAGAAGATTTAGAGCAAGTAATACTAGTCATCCGTAGGGGGATACAGAAAAGCGAAGAGTCTGGAGGAGTTGCACAGCGAGTAATTGAGCAATTGAAAAAATGGTGTGATGACCAGGAAGCTTGCCTTGAAGAAGAGGGTTAAAATATGGAATTAAAAGTTTTTAAATTTGATTGTTACCCCAATGCTATTGACTGGTTAAATGAAAATAGTGGGATAGCAGTTCATGGGGAAGATATGCCACCTAGACCTTTTGGGGGTCGTGTTTCATTGCATTTATTATTTTCCAGTTTAATGGGCGAAGGAGACAGGTTAAAAATCTTAGAATTCTTCCCCCAAGCTCAAGATTGCAACCAAATGCGAGAAGAACTTGGATATCCACAGCTTGAATATCCTCACGCAAATTATTTAGTTCATGGACATACCCGCAATCAAGTAGTTGAGATTTTGAAAAAGAACTTTGGCGCGATCGCGGTTAAATCTCCCTGCTGTATGGAGACTGTAGATAATGAAGAAGTGTTTTCCAGGTTGAAAGAATTAGAAATAAGACTTGGCGGGCCGTTAAGTCAGCAAGACCCAACAAAAATTGGCGGCCTATATAGGAAATTGTACCAATGAGCCTAAAACCAATTGTACACACTCAAACTGGCGAAACTGTTGTTATTGAAGTTCCTCCTTTGTTTAAAATTAATCGTCAAGTTACAATTCTAGGAACTAAAAAATCGCTTGATATGGGTCTAAAAAAATTAACTGATGAAGAATTGGTTACAAGTCTTTCTGCTTGTAGTGATGTTGGTAAAATACTTGAAAGCAAAGGGATTAAAGTTATTTATTGAAATATGCTAAAATTTACGGCTAGTTTGCAAAATGCTGGTACGCTTTATGGGTTTGGATTAGCAGAATCTAACCTTAATAGGTTAGAGTTCAATGACGAACCAATATTTTTTGATTTTGACTATGCCGGACATCCTGAATTGTTCGGATTAATTTTATATTTTGGTCAATTTGCAACACCTGAAGAAATTTCTGCCAATCCTGATGCAGTAGACAATCGCTGTATGCCTTTTATAGACGAAAAATATGGGGTTACAGGAGAAACATTAAGGGTATTTCCAATTGCTAAAAGCATTATGGAGACAATGAGAAATACCCATCTGTACAGTTTTGAAACGAAATGTGAAATTAATAATCCTAACGATATACAACTATTCTTCTCTGGGCGAACCGAGCAAGAACTCGCAGATTATTTCAGAAAAACTGGGCTTGTTACCCAACAAACACAGCAATACAAAGGGTTTGGTAAGCGAAATAATTAATAATTTAAATACATGGAAGATTTTACTTTAGAAAATAAACGAACTGAGTTTATAGAATTACTTCAAAAGAGAATAAGTTACTATCGAGACTGTGTAAGAAATGTAGGAAATACTTCCGATATTGTAAACATTGGTATGTCAATAGTAAAAATAGAGATAGCGATATCAATGCTAGAACAAGAAAACTGGACTGATGAAGATTGGGTTAACTGGGACAATAGTTGATTAATAAATTGGTATTAAAATTATGGAAAAGCCTAAAATTGACTTAGTTCAAGAGTCTGTTTACAACATTGATGTAGACTACAAAGTTATCAACAATGCTTACAAAGCTATTAAGGACTTTTACGAAAAGTACCGAACAAATCCCGATTATTTAATAGTTGGATCTTTAGTATTCGTTTCTATCGCTCATTATTTTATGAAAAATTATTATATGGCATTCGATGATATAACCTCTTTTGAAAACGTTCCGATGATTTTAGATCCTACTGCCAAAGTAGATAGTGCGATCGCAGTATTCGCATCTCCCAGCAAAGTATTAAAGTGCCAAGTAACTCCAGATGAAATAATAAAACCCGTAGACCAAAGCTAAATTTCTTCAATTTGAATAGTAACTTTGTATTTCGGGCTACTAGAAGATTCATCACTACCAACAACAAAAAACATAGAGCCATTTTCATTACGCTCCAGATTTGAAAGAACAACTAAATCATTGCCTTGTTCATCTTTTAAAATTAAATCTGCTATTTGGTTTCTGTATTTTTTGTTGTTCATAAACTTGTAACAACGTGCAATATTTAAAGTATACTAGTTAAGTTGTTAACTGCGGCAAGACATATCTCATTGAGGAAATTTGCAGCAAAGCGATTGCGTGTCAGGTGCGATCGCTTTTTTATGACAAAATAGTAATGTACAGCTTTTACTGTTGATTAATAAACGACTGAAATGGGATAGAAGCAGCGTCAATTGACGCTGCTTTTTAATCAACTGAAGTTTCAAATAGAGCTTTCCAGAAATAAAAATCGGGACAATTGCACCAAACGGTAATAAATCCATCAAACAATTTTATTTCTGTCGGTCTAAAACCTTGAGGCAACATTTGAATTAGAACTGGAATATTTAAATCGCATTCCCAATGCTCAATTTCTTTTTTAACTTGAGCGATCGCATCTGGGTGAAACCCCTTATTGTTATTACAGCATTGAGTAATCAAACAATCGTTGCCATCGCTTTTAGCTTTATCAATTGACAAAGCTATATAATCCCACGCTGCTTGAACTTGGGCGTTAATATTAACAATGCCGTAGTTATCCCCAAGTATTTGCTTCCTGCGTTTAGCTTCGCCCATATTTATAATTTAATTCTTCCATTTTTTTGATAAATCCGCCTACAAATTCATCAAGTTGTTCGAGAGCTTGGTCGTAATCAGCGACAGCATTGCCATTAGAACTAGAACCTAAAGCAGAAAAAGATGCCATAAACCTTTTTTTATCAGGAGAAGCTAAAATATGCCGAATCATTGCTTGTGGTTTAAGATAGTCATATTTAGACAAAGATTTGTACATGAATAAATGTGGTGTGGCGTATATCGATTTGTCCTACAGTTGATGCATTTTTCCTTGTTGGTTCATCATCAATCCACTGCATTTGGAAACTCCCTAATTTGTAAATCTTCTGGAAATTCGGAGATATCACCACCCTTTTTATCGCGTAGCTTCACTTCATAGTTTCATTTTGTCCGTTTTTTTATACTCACAATGAAACCCCATTCCTAAACTCATCAAACGACTGGTATATGTTTTCATCCTGGCGCAAGTCTTCAAGCGTAAAATGCTGCATCATCAAACCAATCCGAAAAGCAACATTAGACCGACACCCACTCCGCACACTATTCTCTAAGAATAATGCTGCACCAAAACATAACTTTGAATCTTTAGTAACCTCACCTTCAAACGAGCGCGAATAATCAACGGTTTTATGACAGTGGAAAGAACCATCGTGAGCGATCGCATTCAAAATACCATCCACTTTCTCACGACAAAGCGCATATTTCACATCTTTTCTAAACGGGCAATTATCGCATGGTTGCTTCATAATTCCTCCTTCATTTGTAGTTCAAATTCATATCAACCGTGAATAAACCTTGCCTGCCAATTACCTCAACGTTTTCTACTAAACTTATCATTTCCAACTGCCAAGCAAATCTCCCTGCTTGCCAGTCGCCAGAGTCTCTTTCTTGTTCTGATTGTTGACTGATGAATTGAGGAGTCATTTGAATGCAATCGACCAAGTTTACTACCGCGATCGCGCATCCAAATGGTAATGATTCAAAAGTTTTTTGCTCGTTAGGGAAGTGCTTATTTCTCATATAAGTCCATACATGTTTCTGCTCAGAACTTTTTTTCTTGGCAGCACAAATTAACAGGCGTCCCCGATAGTCTGTACCCCAAGAGCGAGTTTCGTATCGTTTCACCTGCATACCAATTAAACTCGCCCAAGGTTCCCAAAGTGATAATGCTTTAATCTCCATTTGTTTCTCCCAAAAATTACTGTGCAATCGCTCTTACAATATCTTCTGCCTGTTTTTCACTAATAGCAGAATCAGGAGTTTTATAAAACCCAATGATTTGCCCTTTGGGACGCACAATAATGCGCTGTGTGGTCAGTCGCTTATCCCAAACAAAGCATGAAATAGTGATGTTATCAGTTGCCCACCGAATACCCCTCTTATCCTTGCGAAAGCAGTACCGGGGATATACAAGAACTAAGTTCGGTGGGTTTTCTGTTAAGAATTCTGCCCGGTCATCGCAGGGTTCCAAAAAACTAGTCAACAAAAATGCTGCAACGCCTACTTTTGCTCTTGAATGAGCATTTTTGATAATAGGTGCTGCAAATTCGGCATACGGTGGATTGGTCACAATCCAATCGGCGTTGGGAAACTCATCCCATGACTTAGATAGCGTTGCATCAAGATGGTAATCAGCTTGTTTTTTGGGGTCAATATCATTCGTCCAGATACCTCTGGTGTGGGGCCACACATTTAGTAGTGATGCGATCGCACCCGCACCTACACATGGTTCTCCCACTACTCCTTCAATTTTCACGTACCGAAGTAGTTCAGTGGTGAACCAAGATGGTGACTCGTAAAAGTTTAATGGATGTCTCTCAAGTATTTTCATTCAATGATTCCTTGGCTGGTGGTAAATAAAACGTGTATGGAGTTTCATAACCAAACTCCAAACGATAATATTTGATTGCCCATTGCTCCCGTAAGCGTTGATTGGGAGCAATTTCTAGCAGTAGTTCTCGATACAAATTCTTGACTTCCGTTGTTGCGTCTTGAAACAATACGTTTTGAAACCATTCAACTCTAGGACGCATGTAGGCACGGGCAAAACGCTCTATACATGTAGAAAACCACATTCCATTTTTTTCTGATTTAGCAATTTTAAAAGTCTGCTTCCAAGACTGAGCAAATTCTTTTTCAAGGTTTTTAATTCGTTTATTCCAATATTTCTCCCAGTATTCGTCATTGATATCTTTAGAATCATTAGCACAAGTTTTTAGCAAATCATAGGCTGAGTCAACTGCTATAAAATCTTCAGATTTACCTCCGCAATCTGGATGTGTAAGCAAACATAGTTTTCGATAAGCAGTTTTTAGTTCTCCCATAGAAAAAGGAGACTTCAATTCTAAAATTTTAATAGCCTGATTGATTGTCATTTTTGTCATTGGACGCTCCTTTTCGTTACCCATTTATCCCAATACTCGCGTTCAGTTGCAGGGTGCAAATCAAAACATCTTTGGCATATAGCCCAGCTAACTTCCAATCCTGGGGAAACAATTCCTTCTAAGGTATAAAGTTCAGAGTAGCGGCTGCTAGTGAACTTCTTGCAGCGATCGCACCTTTCTCTATACTGTTTACTACCGCTCATTTTTTGCCATTCCCGTAATGCTTGTTCCAAATATCATCAACTGGGAACATAGATTTTTTTGAGTTATCAGATTTAACAGATTCAATTATTGATAAGCGGCTTTCTAAATCTTCATATTTTTGAAGTAGTTGAGCATTTTGTTCTATCAGACTCTCTATTTTACTTCCTACTTCTTGAAGCTTGTTTTCTAATTGCTCTAGTTCTGCAATTTTTGATTGGCAATCATCAGTAGAATTTGGTAGATTCAGGTATTGAGTAATTGCAGCAATCATTACCTGGGTACGCGTCCGACTAGTCAACTTGGCATTATTATCAACTGCTTCCCAAAGTTCTTGAGGTACGCGTCCTGACAAAAAAAGTTTCTCTGAAGCTATCATAATTGTACCTAATTCTTCCAATAAATCTGCTCTAGTTAATCCCTCATTTTGTGCTAATTCACCTAATATTTCCCAAATAGAATCTGTTACGCGGATACTTCTGACTATGCGTAATTCGTTTGATTTAGGTGCAAATTTCCCATTTTCATTACGTCCCTGCATCGTCACATTTCTTAAACTCCACAACCCAAATCCAAGGATCTATAGCCCAACTATTTGCTCCATTAACCGATTCCCAAAGACTCTGAAAAGATGTTCTTGGACGTGTATAAACGAAAGCCCCTGAATGATAGTCTTTATATAATTCTCTTGCTGGTTGGTTATAGCTTGCATCCCTGAAAACTTTTTCAACTCCTTCTCTAGTCGCACTTTTTTGGTTAATATTCCACAGCTTTTCTACCCGGATATTCAGTATTTCAAGCCAAATACGAGTAGCTTGTTTAGGCATATGGATAGAAGGTTTCCACGCACCATTTACTGCTACAAGTTTCTCAAGTTCTGGTACAGAAGGGGAGCATTTATAGGACATGTCCGCTTTATAAGCGAAACACACAGCATCATCAGATGGCGCTTGTCTCCAAGTTTCACGCACCCAAAGCAAATCCCCTGGTTGTCCGTAAGGACAAGGAATATCAACCAATTCTCCTGTTGTTAAATTCTTGAATTTAGCGACTGTCACCAAGTCTTTTTTTGGTTTTTCTAAAATCAATGCTTCAAGGAAGAAGTTATCAGGCGCTTTATTGATGTAATCAAGCGATCGCAATCTGCGAGTTTCCGATTTGGAACCTTGTAAAATTGCACAGACCATATCACCATTAAATAGTAAAGGGCGCTCTTTCATAAAATAGTAATAGTTGCAACTAAAGTTTTTTCTCCATCACTTAGTTCACCTATTTCTTCCCAAGCTTGTTTAGTAAAAAATAAGTGTCTTTTTGCAAAGGCTAGTTCAGTTAGATCTTGGATTTCCCAAATACCAGGAATACCTTGGTAAAACCTGACTAACTTCGTCCCAGATAAATAAATATCGTCCGATAACTGGTACAAATCCTGTAAAGTTTTAATTTCAGCAATATGCCCTAAAACAACTTCACTCGATTCAAATCCGTAAAATCTTCTTTTCATTCTTTGATTAAAATTGGGTATATCTGCTTAGCAATGGCTTCAAATTTATCGCCATCTGGGTAGGGGCGTGGAATATCTTTACCTTCATCACTCCAGAGATATTCATGTCCGTCGTAATGGAGGGTCAAGCTAGCGCCCCTCCAGTCCCCAAACACGAACAAAAAGGTACTTTGGGGATTAAAACTAATTCCAAAACTAGAAGAATCTATCTGATACCTTGTGTGACAAGGATCGGTGTATGGTCTTTCACACAAGGCAGACTCGGTCAAGTACGCCACGAAGTCTATATTTGCCCAATTTTCTTCTACGTTTGAATTCAATTTAAAATGGGCGTAGGGATAGTGTTCCTTAGCAATTGCTATCAAAGCAATTTCAGTTTCCAAGGAAATTTGGTTAGTCTGCATAATTTTCCTCACCAAGGATTGATTGAATTAAGGCGTACCAGGCAGGAGCTTTTTTACCGTTCACTGGGGCCAATTTATTGAATTCTTGCCACAGTTGATCGTCTGTTGCGTGTGGTAGTTTTTTCTTGGCCCAGGCGATCGCATCGTGAGGACTTTTCCACTTATGCCATTCTGAAGCAGGTTCAAGCATCTTTACTGGCTCAACCACCTGAACATCGACATCTATATAATCAATAGCCCTTGCATCTCCCCGCAGCAGACCCTTCACCACAGACTGAGATACTGGAAGCTGTCGGGCTTGATACTCGTTAAATTCAATCCAAGCCCTACGCAGGGCCATATAGTTGGGGTCAATTTGAATTGAAATTGCCCAAATTTTTTTGTCTGCCTTCTTCCCAGTCCGCAGTCCATTTTCAAAAATCGGAATTTTAGTCTTAATCTCAGTCCTACTGAGAATGAATGGAACTTTGTGTTTGTACTGGGAACAAGGAAAGGGAGCATTGGTAATGCTTCCTAGCATCTCTTTGAACTCTCTTAATTTGATATCCAGATAACTAATATCCTCCAGGGAATGGAGGGTCATTTGCCCAGGAATCATCAAGTCGTTATCTAGCAATTCCCGGACATAAAAATGCAGCTTCCCCTCAGCTTTGCATCCATGTTGGCACTGCATAGATAACGATTGCCCCTGCATGGGACAAGGCGTATCGTGACAATCTACAAGTTGGTGATACTGCCCTTTTTTGTCTTGGAGCATCACAGATTTTTTAAGGATATTGGTGCGATCGCACACCAATTGCAGACCTGAGCCTTTATAGCTAGACATTGAAGTTGCAAAAGTTCTATCCACCTCGTCGAACGGCAGATATATATTTAGGGCTTGAGTCAAAAAATCTCCATTGCTATCGGGATTTCCATAACTTTTGGAAAAAATGGTAGAGGCTTCTCTATTGGTGGTAACTAGGCGGATATTACTACCTAAGTCTTTCCCGTAGCCCTCGTATTCTTTTCCTCCATCAGTTCGATTTTTGACCTTACGACTGCCTTTGAATGCAGACACTTCTATCCTGCCTAAAGGATTGAAATTTGCATCATCATAACGGTTTGTCAAACCAGAAATAGGCATATATTAGTTATGTATGAATGATTTATTAGAACTCTACTAATCACAATATCATATTGTAGGTGATATTCGTCATTTTATATATGATATTATTTGCTGAAAGCCAGAAATATATGCAGCATTCAGCTTGATAGGAGATTCTATGCGGATTGCTCGGACAACTTACATTGATATTGAAGGATTGGGGGACAGGATAAGAACAGCAAGGAAGCTTGATAAAAGGACACTTAAGCAAATTGCAAAAGAAGCTGGACTGTCCGAAGGGCACTGGCACGTTATCGAAAAAGAGCAGGGCGTGATACCAGAAGAAACTTTATTGAGGATGCAAGAAGTCCTTCAAGTTAATTTAGGATTCCAGGAAGAATTTGATAAATTATCAAAAAGTTAATTTTTTTACCGCCGTAATATTTTTAGCCAAATTCCCACATTCAGCAGCACAAACATGAACGAGTTACACGAAAGACTTCAAGAGAGCAGGATTAAAGCGCTGACGCCAGTTATTGCAGATGTTCTCTGTAGCTGTGATTTGAACGGATACAGAATAGATGAAGTGTTAATTGTACTAAGCAACTACGTCAAGGAGCGCAAATTAAGTGCGGCGGTGAGGCTTTTGGAAGAAGCCGTTAATGTTGTTCAAATCCAACAGCAAAAAAACCACAATTTACTGCAATTAGCTGAGATTCAAGAACAATTGCAAGAAAATCGCATTGAAGCACTGACGCCAGTCTTTGTTGATGTTCTTTGCATTGTAGAAGCCAACGGCTACACGATTGATGAAGTTGTTATTGTGCTGACAAAATATGCTAGAAAGCGAGATTTGAGCGCAGCTGTTCGACTGCTCGAAGATGCAGCAACCGCTATCCAGCAACAATATCAACAATCAAATGTAGCAGTTTTACCTGCTCTGTCTTATCGAGAGATCTGATACTGCTAAGCATGTCTTCAGCAACTTTTGGTTTTGGATGATGATGTTGTTGTTCCTCCCCTTTGACCACTGCTAAAAGTTGCAGGACATCACCTTGCCCCCAAGCCTCGGCGATCGCAATCAAGTTATCTATAGTAGGCCAAGTCCTAGCCTGCTCCCAGTTGCGTATTGTAGTTTGAGATACGCCTAAACGCATACCAAGATCCTCTTGAGAGTATTTTCTTTGGATGCGAATTTCCTGGACTATATCAGCTAATTTTTGCTTTTCCACGTCTTAATTACCCAATTTTGTACAAATATTGCATATAAAAAATAAACAGTGTTATTAGCAACATGCTGATGTATCATCATGTATGTACTGATGATAAAAAAGCAGCATGGCCCTAAACAGATTTAGGGCTGAGTTTGCTTTGACTTTATATGGGAACTTATATGTACCAAAATAAACGTCCATTTGGCAAGAGTACTCGAACTGTGCGCTTACACAATTCTCCACAGATTACAAATTCGCTATGAAAAATATTGCAAGCTCACGAAACATGAGTGTATACTGTGTTTGTAGCAGAATAGATTATTTTTTATGGCAACTAAATGCAACACTCCGAAGTATAGAGGACTTATTCCAAGGAAACCTACTTGGAATCTTGGAGAAACCACATGCATCAGGATACCGAAAAAAATTAAAGACCAAGTTCTCCAGTTCGCCAGAGAACTGGACGAACAACAACAATAATACAACCCCAAAATTAAAATCCCCAAACACTGCTTGCGACAGTTTTGGGGAATGGGGTACTCCTATCAAATCAAACCTAACTAGGAGCATTACTTATGAATATAGCCGGCTGTGCCCCAAAACTGCAACTGGGGAAAGGCCATGAATAACAGCATCCCCGCGTTGCGGTATTTCGGGGGCAAGCATCGGGACGCTGCCAGAATAATTTCCCATCTCCCCCCACACGAAATATATTGCGAGGTTTTTGGAGGCGGGGCCTCTGTGCTGCTACAAAAAACCCCCTCAGATTTTGAGGTTTACAACGACCTCAGCAAAGACGTAACCAATTTTTTCCGAGTTTTGCGCGATCGCCAAGATGAATTAATTCGCGCAATTGAGCTTACTCCCTACAGCCGCGACGAATGGAAGAGGTCTTTCGAGATTGCAGACGACCCAGTAGAAGCGGCAAGGCGTTTATATGTCCGCAGTTGGCAATCCTATTCTGCCGATGCCATTGCTTACAAAAATTCTGGGTGGAGGTTCCAATACCAGAAGCACCAGGGCTTCAATAATGTAGTCGCCAATTTTAACAGAGTAAATCATCTGTGGGAATTGGCAGCGCGTTTCAAGCAGGTGCAAATTGAAAACGATTCGGCAATAGCGGTTATAGAGCGCTATGGGCGTAATCCAAATTGCCTGATTTATTGCGACCCCCCATATGTCCATTCAACAAGAACTGAATCGGGCAATTATCTTTACGAGATGTCTGATGCAGAACATAAAAAATTGGCCGAGTCTCTACATTCGGCCAAGGCAATGGTAGTTCTGTCTGGGTACGACTGCGAATTGTACCAAGAACTTTATAAAGATTGGCGATTAATCCAATGGACGACATTAATCAACGGCAAAAAGCGTACTGCCACTGAATCGTTATGGATTTCGCCAAATTGTGAGGATAAAAACAAGCTTCCTTTACTTGCTTTTCTTAATTCATCAGAGATGACGATATGAATACATTACCAGAAACTTTAGATGAAAGCGCATCCTATTCAATTCTCACCAAAGCAGAATGTTTGTTTTCTGCCATTTGGCATAACCCCAAGGGTGCGATCGCTACCGAAAAAGTAGCCGAATACTACGGGGTTTCCCCAGACGCTATTTCAGAATTGCTCCAAACCCACTGGGAAGAATTTGATGAAGAAATCACCAGTGGATGGACACCAAGGGCAGCTATTCGATTGGGGATGCTATTAACTTCCCCTACCGCTACAAATGTGCGATCGCTTGCACTGGATGTTATTGAAGCGCACAAAATCCCCAGCAAGCGAGCTTCTGTGGAATTCTTGTTGAAGTCCGCTTCCTTTGTTGAGTGGAGCGACAGAGAAATAGGCAGGATAATTGGATGCGACCACAAAGTAGTTGGCGGCGTCAGAAAAAAATTGGAATCAGAGGGCAAGGTCATCCCCATCGACCGCCGCAGATGTAATAGGGGTGGTAAAACTATCGAGCAACAAAGCCATAAACAACGAGAGAATGAGGATTCTAGCCTTCATCTGGGGACTAACTCCCCAGATGCAGCCCAAAACCCTGATTCTTACGTGGAACGAGAGAATGAGGATTCTAGCCTTCATCTGGGGACTAACTCCCCAGATGCAGCCCAAAACCCTGATTCTTACGTGGAACGAGAGAATGAGGATTCTAGCCTTCATCTGGGGACTAACTCCCCAGATGCAGCCCAAAACCCTGATTCTTACGTAGCGAAAGTCAGAGTTTCATCACAATCCCACATTCGATATGGGCAGGAAGGCACAATTACTGGTCAAGCAAATATGACACATGTGTTCGTTGCTTTTGCAGATTGTCCTAGTGAGTTGGTTGCGATCGCGGACTTAGATAGTAGCAGTGTTCCGTATCCGCAACCCGCCAGAACCTACACCGAAGAAGAACTCGCTAAGTGCATAGAAGAAGCCTTGATTGGGCGGAAAGTAGAAATTGAGGAGTTGGCCGTTCGTCAAGTGCGAGAACAGCTGCAAGCCTCCAGGAACCTTGTGCAGCAGATGAAGGCGGAAAACGTCAAACTGCAACAAGAAATACAACAATTAGAAGCACTGAAGCTTTTAGAGGAGGAAAACCAACACCTCCAACAACGGAACGCAGAGCTAGAAAAGCTTGTTGCCCAAAAACCTATGGAATGGTCAAATCCAATTCCAGAAGCAGCAGCTAAAGTTTTGAATCAACAGGTGAAACAAGCTTTAAAAAACACCATTGATTTAAGACAGCTAGCCGTTGAACCTCCCAAAGACGCCGTGTTGTGTCTGCAATTGATGGGATTGGCTTTGGGGAATTTAGCCCAAGCCATCAATAACACCCAGGCCTTGGAAGCAGCAGCAATTCTCTTGGGATGTGAAGCGAACAAAACTGCGATCGCTCAAAGGATAATGGCCGAGAAAGCGATTGAAGATATCCGCGCAATCTTATCAACAAAATGCACTTGGGAAAAATTTTGGACAGTGGCCCAGAAGTACCAAGAAGTAAAAGAACTGTACTGGCCAAAATTAACTAATTCTGAAAAAGATTTCATCAGAACAATCAAACGCAATCACGAAACTCAATTTCCTTCCATTGAAAAGAAGGCAGAGGGCAGCAGTTCGACAAGCTCACTGACCGGGCAGAGGGCAGAAGGTAGGAATTTGGAGGGGGATTCAGCGCAAAGTCAGATCGGAGGCTTCCTCCGCTCTGAACTTTGTAAGACAGACCCCCACCAAATAAATGCCACTGAATCAGAAGATAGTATTCCTTCTGCCTCCTGCCCTCTGCCCTCTGCCTTTCTTGTTGAATTGAACAAAAAAGTCGCGTCTAGCGATATCTACAACGAACTCTACGTTAAAGAGGGACTGGTGGTAGAGGAGATTTCATCTGATGAAGTTATGGTGCTTTGGAACCACGACAAAGAAAAGCGTCCCAGGAGATATTTTAAAAACGAGTTGCGCTTAATTTAACACTGTTCAATTATTAACTGGAATCAGCAACATGGAATTACTTCAAATCAACACTCTAAGAAAGCCTAAATATCAAGTATCAATCAACAAAATTGTTATCAAGGGCGATTGGGAAATTCAAATCGATTACGAACTACCATCCCAAGATACGGAGCGTAAGAATGTGAAACTTTTTTGCAAGGAACGTCCCACAAAAGAGTTTATAGAAGCTTTTGAAAAACTAAAGCCCAACCTTTATACTATTTGCGGATTAGATAGGAAGATTTGGGAGCCAGGACGAATTACTTCTATTCGCTTCAAAGAACAAGAACAGGGCACAATGCTGTCGATTACGCTTAGATCTGTGTCAGAAGAAGCAATAGCAATTGCTGGCACTGAAGAACTTTACCCCAAGGGTGAATTCTTAGATAAAGTCAACAACTTAATTGCTGAATTGGAGGACTACATAAATGGTGTAAGGGAAGCCCAACAAATGACGATAGATGGTTATTTAGAAGGTCAAAAGGATAATGGCTAATGGAACCTTCCTTGCTTTATTTTTGGCTATCTTCTCAAGACTTTGCCCGTGTTTTGAGGGGTGGAATGATTTTACTTCCAGATAACCAAATTCAGATTGGAACACGATGTATTTTCTATGAAAGGACTAGCAATATTCGTATATCGCGTTATCTATATGCGATTATTGGCGATCGCTCTTACTGGACGAATCACATTTGACATGAAACTACCGCATTTGTTGTTTCAAATGCGGTAGTGGTAACCATAATTTATCGACATGGAATAAGCTTTGTATGACTTATTGTAGCATTAATCAATTGAATATTCATGGCTTTTACTCAAATTTACAAGAGGTGGAGTCATGGGCATGAAATATAAATATTTAGCAGATATAAGAGAAGGTATTCCTTATAGAAAATCCCTGCGAAAACACGTCGGCAGCATTGCCGCAACTATTTTAATCCAGCAATTGGATTTTCATTTTGCCGATTATCCTGATGGAATATATAAATTTCTTGCCCCTACGCCAGGGCATCCAGATTATCGAGAAGGCGACAGCTGGGTTGAAGAATTAGCTTTTAGTGAAAAGGAATTTAGGGCAGCCTTCGATCAACTGGGAGTTAGGCATACTTCCAAAACTGCTTATCTTCAAGCCGACAACCCTTTTATCAACGAGCAAGGGGAAGAAAAATATTACTGTAGCTATCACGACAAGCAAAAAGGACTGACTTGGTACTTCCGCAACCATGATAAAGTCGATGATTTGATTGAGCAGTTAATCAAAATAGACGCGCCAAAAGCTAGCAAACGTCCAACCAGCAAGGAATCTACTGTAACTGCCCAAAGGGAATCTACTGTAACTGCCCAAAGGTCATCTACCGTAACTGCCCAAAGGGAATCTACTGTAGATGACCTTTGGGAACCCTGTAACTTACCTTTGGGCAGTTACGTAACTGCCCAAAGGTCATCTACATTCATATACAAAGAAAATACAAAGAATACAAACAAAGAAGAAGACCCTCCTACCTCCCAAGGTGAAAATTTGGGTGCTGTGGAAAATGGGACAGCAATAGTCAGGCGATCGCTTAGCGAAGAAGAATACGAAATTTTGAGACAAGCTCAAAATTTGTCCTACAACCCCTCAATTGCTCCTTGGAGGATAAATGCCACAGAATTCAGTTCAGAGGTCTGCAAAGCCGTTTTCGCGGCAAATCCTGAGTGGTATTCGCTTGAGGATGGAACCACAAATTTAAAAAAAATCAAAGATCGGCTGAAAACTCTGGAGAGGAATATTAGAAATTCAAACTGCGTGACAGCACTTGAAGCCTATACCCAGCTTATGGACTATGTTCACATGGGCAGCATGTCGTCCAGTGGTATCAACGGCAAGCAGATTTTACAGAAAGTTAATCAAGAATCGGAAATGCAACGCATTCACAACGCATCTCAAAAAGGATTTGAATTATGATTAGTGACGCTAAATTCAATAGTGCGATCGCTTTACTGCAAGAGCATTTCAATCGCACTTTGCCAGAAAAAACAATTGCTATTTGGCGAGAGTATTTCAACGAGAACTTGACCGACGAACAGCTTACAAGGGGTATTAAGCTAGCGATTGTTGAAAATAAATTTATGCCAACTGCCAAAGAGGTAGTGGATTTGTCAAAACAAGACGGTGAGATGTTGCGGGCTTATGAAGTTCGCAACGCTTTGCCCTCTGCTGAAATGCGGATGAGCGAAGAGGAAAGATTGGAAAATATCCGCAAACTTAAAGCGATGTGGTCATCAAGGAAAGTTCCTGGAAATCCTGAGCAGAAAGTCCAAGAGCGTCAAGAATACAAAGAAGTCGCTCAGAAATTAATCCAACAGTGGAAAGAACAAGGACTAATTGATTAATGAACTATCTCCAAAAATACTTCATCCAAATTGCTCAACACACCTTGCATGAATGGAACTACTGGAGAAGGCAAAAAACAGAAGTCGTTGGGTGTGTTGCTGATGCTAAAAAATGGTGGGAACAATACAATAAACTGCGATCGCAAGATGAAATCGCGTCTATTAAATGGTTGATTGACTACCACTTTTGCATTCCCAATCAGCAAACTCCATCTTCTGATTTACAAAGCCTACAAATTTACATTGAAAAGCAATCATCAGATTTTGTAAAAGCTTCTATTAAAACCGCACTACCTTTAATTGATTGGAGTGCAATTGCGCTTGAATTGGGGGAATATGCATGATTTACTAGTTCAATTAAATAGCGGATATAGCCAATGGACTTTAGATGCTCATTTTCTGGTAGAGGCTTTATGCCAGAACTTTATCCGTCCTCAACACTTCAAAACCCACCTTCACGAATTTATTTTAGAGTCCTATGGAATTAAATCTTCTTGCCTAATTCCAGACTTACATTGTTTTGTCAATGCCCAAAGTAATACTTATGGTTATCAAGGGCATTCTGAAGTCAATAATATTGCTGGGTCAATTCAATTGTGTCCAGTTCGTTCTAAAAAGGCTGGCGATGGAAGTCGTAAAATCATAGTCAAGCGTCCCGATTGCAAACATCTTAATTTCAAAGAGTGCAGGAATTTATATGACTCTGGAGCTTTCCCAGAAGTTGTTGCCGATGCCAGAGTAACTCCTGAAGTATCTTTACAAAGACAACTGGATACTCTCGCTCAACTTCCGGAATTCAAAGAAACCCTACTTGTATCTTACGACCGCCTAATTGACGAAAAACACCACCAAGGAAACCGGATAAAGCAACGTTGGAGTGTAGAAGAAGGAGAATTAGCGGTTGCCCAAACTGTAGAAGCTGCTGCTTACCTCAATTCTCAAAGGTCAAGACTGCAAAACTACACCCTAGTTCAATCCTGTCAAGGTGTTGATGCCCAGCAATATCTCAGATGTGTTGAACAAGTCCTATCCTACTGTCAAAAAGGGGATGTTCTGGGTCTGGGCGGATGGTGCATCTTGGGACGACAACCTAGCTATCTACAAACCTTTTGGGAAACCATCAATTTAGTAATCCCCCTTGTTGCTTCCTCTGGCATCACCAAAATCCACATCTTTGGATGTACTTGGTACAAACCTAAAAAGTACCACCCTTTACCCCCACTACCACCTTTGCTTTGGTTGTGCGATCGCCACCATATTTCATTGAGTACAGATGGACGCTCCCCTATCGGTAATGCCCTATGGAAAGATGGATGGCAATCTGCTGGTGCAATATTCCCCTATTGGCGACATAATTTAGCCTGGGTCAAGTCTGAACTGGCAACGTTGCGCGATTCTCCTCAATATCAACCACCACCAGGATACATAGAAGCACCCCAATTATTTCTCATGCCTAAATTCTTAGAGAAAGCCTCTGAACAGGCAGGATGCCTCTATCAATATCTAGAATCCAAAAAACTTAAAGATGGTTCTACTATTGAATACCCCAAAGTACTTGGAGAGCGCGACCCCAACAACCCCGAACACTGGAGATGGGGCTTCAACTGGAAGGAAAAGCGAGGTGGAAAGTGGAAGGGTAGGAGTATTGGTTCTATCCCCCACAGTGCGATCGCGAAAATTCGCACAATGCAACAGCAAGGAGCTAAGCGAGAAGAGGTTGTTAGTTTTATTCTTGAAAAGAAGGCAGAAGGCAGAAGGCAGAAGGCAGAAGGCCCTAACTCATTACCTTCAAACTCTCCTACCGCAGTCATTCTCTTTGCCGGAGGCGGAGGCATTGAAGCGGGTATGGTCGAAGCTGGAATTCGCCCAGTAGTTGCAGTGGAGTACGACCCAACTAAACCGAAGCTTAGTGGTGCGATCGCCAAAGTTCACTCTACAAACTTTCCCCAATGCCAAGTCATTCAAAAAACAGTCCGAGAAGTTGCAGCATCGAAGTTTGTAGACCTTCCCGAATACTGCGATTACCTCCACTCTTCTACAGTTTGCAGCAACTTCAGTAACGCCAATACTACAAGAGCAAAGTTTATAAAGTCTGGAATCATCAAAGAAAAAGAGTCATCTGACGATATTGATAGCGCCCATGCAACATCTGATGGCATCCAACACCTAAAACCCCAAGTCTTCACCTTAGAACAAGTTCCAGGTTACTTAAATAGTCAAAGCTTCCAAATTATCTTAGAAACCCTAAATGACTCTGGATATACAACTAACTACAAAATCATCAAACTCAAAAACTACGGTCTTCCCCAATCCCGCGAAAGACTATTCTTAATTGCTGGAAAAGGCTTTTATATCCCCTTTCCCCCGGAACAAGAGAAAATTATGGGATGGTATGAAGCGATCGCCCATCTCATCCCAGCAATGCCCGACTCCAAATTACTAAATAAGCAACAACAAGTAGTAGACCAGTTTTTAAAAGCTAATCCACCCATGCCTTTACTTATCCAACGAGCAGGTATCCGGTCATCTGCTCAATTTAAACCAGGACATTTACCCTGCAATACAATATTGCGATCGCACTTCACTGACAACAAAGGATGCAACCGCACAAAGTTTGCCGATATCTGGCTGCCCAACGGTATGGTGAAGTCTTTAACAATAGAAGCGGCAGCAATCCTCCAAGGATTCCCCAGTTGGTACAAGTTCCCCACTGAAGTTGCCACCGCAGGTTCAATCATTGGCTATTCCGTCCCGCCTAGTTTTGCAAAGCAGCTATTTGCTCACTGTCAGAAGGTATTAATTTCAAAGCTTCAAGTCGCATAGCTTCAAGCTTGGCTACTGCATATTCCCCTTCTTTTCTCGCCATCTCCAAAAGCAAGGGATATCCAGTATCGATTGAGTGCAATACTTCTTCCCTAGTTGCTGCTCTCCCTTCCCTAAACCACTTTACTTCTAATGGATTTCCAATTTTAAAAACTACTCCATTTCCTGCATTAATAACTTTGTAGGATTTAGTTATCCAAAGACAAGTTACTCCTGGCTGCCTTGCGATCGCAATTCCACCAGGCTCTTTTATATTATCGGGCAAATGCGTTTCTCTCCTGACTTCTTGCTTCTGAGCTAAAAAAGGGCAAGCTTTGATTGACCACTCAGCACATTCAGTATGTGAAGGAGGTTCTGAAATTGTTCTGTTGATTGCACACATTGGCCCAATTGGGAAGGCTAAATGACTTCCTAATCTTTCTCCACAAATCCAGCATCGCTTCAAATTGACAGCCTTCTTTAACTTTGCTCCATCCATAATCCTAAAATCATATTTCCCGTTAACTTCAGCAACAAACCAAGGCACAGGAAACCCATTTTGTACTGGTAGAGATAATATCCTCTGGGGAAATGGGTGGGGTAAATCAGTTTTATATTTGTTCATGGTTTAGCTAATCTGTATTCAACCATTGCCACGGGATTACTGATATTTGGTGGCGTTCCAATTTGAATTAAATTTAATTGGTATCTACCATTATGAGCGTAAATCTGATTTATTTCTGCTCCACTTTTACGTATATCTCCGGTGGTTTCTCCATTGTTACCTGATTGCACATTTAGCATTTGCACTACAGATCCACTGGATTTAAAATTCAATCTCCAGTAATTGCTGAAAGATAAATTCCCTGTTGTGCTGAATCCTATGTTTAATTTTGTTAAATATAAATGGTTTGTGTTTCCAGTAGAAAAAGAAACATCACTGCTATTATTATTTAATAAGCCAATAATAGTGCCCAAAAGAGATATTGTTTGCCCTGTATATAAATCTACTGTAGTGCGAAATTTTTCTCTGCTTATCCAGCTATTACCACTCCATTCCCATTGAGAAATTCTACCATTGGCGTCAGGTTCATCCCAGTAATCACCAGGGTTTGGCGAGGAATTTGGCGTCAAAGAACAAGAGTACGCTTTTCCCGCCAACGTAGTGCTTGCAGATCTTTGCATTTTACTCTTCCAATAGAATCATCGTGCCATTTTCAGCAAAGGTGAATTGCATATAAGTATTTGTGGCGATCGCTTTCCATGCATTTACTTCACCAGATGTTGGAGCAATCGCTAATCCCGCAATAACTCCGTCCCAAAAAGATTTGAATAAATTATAAGTCGGATGCATCCCGCTAGCATAATCAAGCACCGCAGATTCCAATCGGGTGACTGCGAGTATTTGGGTAGTTTGTGAAGTAATTCTTTGATAACCAGCATCAGATAAAAATCCAATTTTAGCTCCAGTCCAATTTGGAGGAATTGGGAAATTATCAATTTCTTGCACTTCAATTAAAACACCGTTTTCGTAAGTTTCAATATTCATAGTTAACCAGCTCTGAGCCAAAATAATGGGGCAATATTCGCGGTAATCAATGAAAGATTATCTATTGGCGCAACACTAGGCATTGCTCCATAGGTAAATCCTGATTGCCTTATTGATGCAGTGGTGCTTGTGCTTGTAGGAGTTGCCTGTCCCAGCAAGTAATTGTTTCCTAAAAAAGCTGTTCCATTGTAAAGATTTGGTGGAACTGGCGTTGCACCAGCGTACCAATACCAGTCGAGGAGTGAAGCGCTAAAAGAAATGATTGCTTCTTTAATGCCTGGAGTTGCTGCAATTATTTCTCCCGTGTCTACCAATAAATTTCCAGGCAGACCGTTTTTATTAGTATAGATGCCAAATCTTGCTGCACCATTAGTAACAGTGCCAGCGCAGGAAATAGCGAAGCGATCGAAAATGACGTTTTTGTCAATCCTGAATGGAGTATAAGTGAGGCTGTTTACAGCAAGTACACTAGTGGAGCTGCTGTCTGTGTAAACAAGGGGAGTATTTTGATAATATCTCCCAGATACATAGCCCGGATGGCTTGGCGTCCATATCAGGTTCCTTTGCATATTAAGTCCAGTACTGAATTAGTACGATTGTTCCGGCAGTGGAACTAGCAAAATACAATGTGCCAGTAAAAGTTGCGCTTCCAAAATCCTGCATCTCTTCAACATTAGAATCCAAGGTGTAATAAGGCAAACTTGGACTTGCGACTTTGTTTATCACATTGGAAAAACGCAAACTTCCTCCACCAGATAGCACTTTAAATGCGTATTTTTTTACTGAAGTGAAGGTAAAAGAATATTCAGTATTGGCAGCAATAATTTGGACGTGGCTAAATGTAGGGGCGATCGCTGTGACAATTGATGATTGCACATCAACCGGAATCCTGCCGCTAATCAAAGCAGGCATCCTTTGAGTAAGCAATAAATAAATTGCTGATAGGAAGCCAAACAAGCCCGCACCACCGCTTGGCATACTTGCGCCGGTGACGGGAGTATCGCCAAGACGATCGCGTATCTCGCCTAATCTTGTAATCTCGGCTTGCTGATTAGTAGCAGAAGCATCTCCACCGCTTCCACCCCCTCCAAATTGATTAATTATTTGTCCCGATTCATCGACTATATGACTTCTCGGAAATGATGTTCCTGGCATAAAATGGTTTTATTTTAGATATAATGTCAGACCCAATATTTTCAATTAAATACTCCGACAAACAAGTCAGCGATCGCTTCTCTCGTCTTATCGAACAAACTGGCAATCTCCGACCTGCTTTGCAAGAGATTGGTGAATATATGCTTTACTCCACAGACCAACACTTTGTCACCGAAACTGACCCCCAAGGTATTCCCTGGAAACCTCTTACACCGTTCACTCTTAGAGAAAAACGAGCTAAAGGTCGGATTCTCAAAATTCTTCAAAGCACTGGGTTGATGCGATCGCGCATCAACTACCAAGTCAGCGATAACCAGTGCGTTGTGGGTGTTAACGACGAAAAAGCTAAAAAGCATCAGTTAGGAATAGGTGTTGATAAACGAGAATTTTTAGGTGTTAGTACTGATGATAAACAAGAAATTGTTAGCATTTTAGACGATTATATTCAATCGTAATCTAATTTCTTCTATGTTCGTATTTCTGATTTCTAAATATTTATCTTCAATTGCCAAATCGTCGGTGCTAGTACCAAAGATATCGGCAATAGCTTTGAGTAGCGCGTACTCAGTACGATTTTTACCAGATTCGATTTTTGATAACGATTCATTGCAAATACCAAGATAATAGGCAAATTCTAATTGAGTCATGGGTATTTCCTTTCTCACTTCTTTTACATTTTTTCCAATAATTCTGTAAACCTCTAAATTCTGCAACAAAGGCATTCCTGTTAGTTGTGGCATTTTGACTTCTTATTATTAACCATTTAAATTATATTTTGCCATTTCAGCAAATAGGAAAACATAATTTTGCTGAAACAGCAAAAATTTTAAAATTTTAATAATAGAAATTACGATCTATGCAGTCCAACAAAATCATTGGTCGTAAAGTGGCGATTAGATTTGATGCCGGAACAGCAACTAAAAAACATGAATTTACGCCGGAAGGATATCTCCGCGCCGAAGCAACTTTTGCTAGAGACGGTGTTTTGCAATATCTTACCTCCGACGGTAAAATTCGCCGGGAACTAAGGACTCCTGAGGCAAATAAGCAAGCTTTGACAAGTTTTGGGCTAAAACCCATTTCTTTCGAGCATCCCCATGAGTTAATCAATTCTGAAAACGCCAAACAATATTCTGTTGGATTAAGTGATTCCACAGTTGTTTATGAAGATGGTTTTGTAAAGGGGGTAATTACAGTCCTTGATAGCGAAGCTGTAAAAAGCATTAAGGATAAAGAAACTGTACAAATTTCGGCTGGATATAAATGCAATATCATTCCTAAGCCTGGAGTTTGGAAAGGGCAGCATTATGATGCCATCCAAACAGATTTAGAAATTAATCATATTGCAATTACTAAAAAAGGTAGGGCAGGTGAGGAAGTTGCAATTCATTTAGATAGCAACTTCCAAAATGAAGATGTCGCTTTTGAAATTCAACAATCTAAAAAAGCTATGGCTAGAGTAACTATTGATAGTGTTAGTTATGATGAAATTCCAGAGACTTTTGCTTCTGTAGTGGGAACAAAAATTAGTGAATATGAAAAAACAAAATTAAAACTTGATGGTGTTGAAACTGAAATTATTACTTTAAGAAATCAATTAAAAGAAGCAGAAGAAGAACGCGATCGCGCTTTAGGTCGTGTCGATGGATATGAGGAAATTGTCAATTCTGCAATTCCCATACTTGAAGAACACGGATATAGCTGGAATTCCGATTCAGCAGAATTCATAACTGATTCCAAAAAGGCTAAAAAACCCATGCCGGAAGAAGAATGGAACGAAGGTGAACCTGAAGATGAGGATGAAGACGAACCTGAAGATGAAGCGATGCCTTCCTCTAAACGTAAAACTAAAAAAACTGATTCGGTTGCTCAAATTGTTTCTACTCTTAGAAAAGCTGAGTTATTGTTAGGCGATAGTTTTGATGATTCAAGGTTTGATTCTGACGATTTAGACGCAGATTCAATTAGACGCTCTACTTTACAAGAGCTATTACCTGACCAAGATTTAAGTGGCTATCATCCTGGATGGATTGAGGGACTTTTTGATGCTATGCATTTACAGAGTTTTTCAGATGAGGAAGAAGAACCACACGTAGATAGCACGCTTCAAGACATGATTAAAATTGCAAGAATTCCAAATTCAACAACTGCAATTAGTCAAAATGAACGCTCTCAATCGTTAGCTAATGCTTGGCAAGAACCTTTGTCTTTGAGTAGGTAAGGGGGTAATTCGTAATTTGTAATTCGTAATTCGTAATTATTTAGGAGTAAAAAGTGACATTTTCATCTAATACACCTATTACTGGGCAAACTAACTTTGACCGCTACATGCCCCCGGCGCTACCGGGGATGTTGTCGGGGTTTGGTAGCTGCACTATCTTGCCACACATCAATAGCGTGGCAGCTTTCGATACAGTGACGATTACACCTCCTGCTACTGTAGATAACTCGAAAGAGTACAAGGTCATTGTTAATGGCAGAACCGTTAGCTTCACCACTGACGCCAACGCGACAACTGCGGAATTAGGGGCCGGATTATATGCAGCAATCCAGCAAGACCCAGTTGTATATGGATTAGTCGATGTTGCCTTAAATACTGGCACTTCTGTTATTACTTTGACTGCCCGGACTGTAGACCTTCCTCTTACTGTTGCGACCAACAGTGCCGATACAACCAACGACATTGCGATCGCTAAAACAGTCAGCACTTCAAGCAACGCAATCATTCCTTTTGGTAGGTTTGTCGGACGTAAATCAACTTATACCCGCGACACCTTAGAAGGGGTAAGCCAAGCCACCTTGATTGACGCTACCTCTGGATACGAAGTTTTAGGTGTCACTCTTTCATCCCAAGCTACCCAAAAAGTGGGACGATTTTCTGCTGCTAAAGATGGCTACGCTTTTGACACAGTGATGAATGTTTTAAAAAACATTGGCACTTATAAAGGCGTTTGGGTGGAATCAGTTGATGCTGATTTAGCAATTGGGGATACACCGTATATTGCAGTCGCATCTGGTAATGAAGGCAAAATTACCAAAACTTCTAGTGGAAATTTAGCAGCTGGTAGCAATATCAAAATTATCTCTGCGGCTCAACAATCCTTTGGTAAAAATATCGCCTTAATCGAAATTAAACTTTAATTTAGGAATTAAAATAAATGCCTATTTCATCGCAAATTCGCTTGGATGCCCCCACGGTCGGGGCATTTGAGCAACAACTGGAACTTAAAGAAACAGAAGTAATGAAGCGGATGCTGCCGGAATATAAGGCAGCTTCAGGAAAGTTATTTCAAATAGAAGAAATTAATGCACCTTGGGCACAAACTACTAGTTTTACTAGCATTGATGGTGTTGGTACTTTTGAATTAGATACTGGAGACACTACCAATCTACCTTATGTAGATATGGTGGGCGACGAGTACTATCAACGCACATTTAGATATCGTTCTGGTTACTATTTTGATGAAGATGAAATAGCAGCGACGCTTCATCGTGGCATACCAATTGAGGATCAAAAAGTCAGTCTTGTTCAACAGGCCTACACTGAAACCATGAACAAGTTGTTACTGGTTGGTGATAAAAAAACTGGTAATCCAGGTTTCATTAATCATCCAGCTTGGTTGCGTTCCATTGCACCTTACAAATTAGATGGCAGTGTTACCTCTGCAAACTCCATATTGGCTACCCTAAATGCTGGCGTCCAGGGCATGAAAAACGCCACCAATAAGGTTATGGCTCCCGACACCTTACTCCTAGCCGAGCGCCGCTACGACTTTTTAATGTCCCAGCTACGCCTCAACGACTTCCAAGAAAAAAGTGTACTGAAGTTTTTCTTAGAGAATAACCCCAGTATTAAAAACATTGAACCTCTAGCAGAACTCGAACAAGCAGGCCCCAATGGTGAAGACTTAGCTATCTTCTACAAACGCGACCCCAACTGCTTCAAAGCCAGAATCACAGACGCTTTCCGTCCCCGTCCATTACAAAACGTCGGCCCATTTAAGGTTTATCGCGCTTACTCCTTCAAGTTTGCAGGGTTAGTTGTTTACCGCCGTTACAGTTGTCACGTAATGATTGGAATATAGTTAATTCGTAATTCGTAATTCGTAATTCGTAATTGCAATACCCGATGCCCGATACCGAATAACCAATGACCAATGACCAATGACCAATGACCAATGACCAATGACTAATACCTAATACCCATGTCTTATACCTCCGTTATTTACAGTCCCGAATTTGAAAAAGCCACTGGTCTACCTTTCGGTGTGAAAGGCGATCGCATCTTTTATTACCAAATTGAGCGTCCCAAACCTCAAAAAGGGGAAAAGGAAAGAGTAGAAATTGAATCTATTACTCTAAGAAAAGGTACAAATTTCATTGATACCGATGCTTGGGAAGCGGTCGGCAAGCATTCATCCAATGAAGATGAATTGGCTCGGCTAATTAAATTAAGAGCAATTACTATCTACACCCCAGATGACCCCCAACAGTGCGGGAAAGATACTACTGATTTTGCTGATGAAATGACAGTCCAAGAATTGGTTGAAAACAGTAAAGACTTAGAGTGGTTGGGTCTTTGCTTGAACGTAGACCGACGTTTGAATGTGCGGAAATTAATCAGCGATCGCATTAGGGAACTCAAAGAAGAAATCTCTGCCCAACGGCAACGAGTTGCAGCAAGCTCATTTTCGTAATTCGTAATTTATGAGTGTAGTAAGCGCTGATGATTTTTTGGCTAAAGGATTTCACAGGTTCGCTACTATCGACCCTGCTAACATCCAAATTTGGTTAGATACTGCCACCCTATCTTACGTCCCGGCATCGCTTTGGGGTGTGCATCGAATCACGGGTATTATGCTGTGTGCTGCTCACTTTCTAGAAATGGAATGGTTTCAAACTGCTGAAACTGCTGGGTCTGCTACCGCGATCGCAGCAGGAAATGGCGGACGTTCTCCATCTGCTCAACAAGATGACTTCCAATTAACCACATGGGGTAGGAGATTCACTTTTTTACGCAAAGGTCTACTCGATGGCACTATCTCACCACTTGCCGATGAATCTTTCAATGGCGCTCCCAAATTTGGTATTGGGTTTCCTTTATGAGCGACTTTATCTCCCAAATGATTGGGTTGCGCGACTCGCTCCCAATAGTAGCGACAGCTTTTGGTATCAGCAGCCTCAAAAGATTTTACATCCACCGACGAGAAAACAATGGATTGGTAGTTGAAGAAGTTATCCCAACTCCAGTTATTGAGGAAATTACATTAGAACTGAAAAATGTTGAGGATTTAAACAGTCTAAAAGGTGCATCTAAAGTATTTCAAGTAAAAGGAGTCAGTAAAACATATCAACGCATTGAATTAGAGTCAGAATTTGTAGATTTTGAAATAGAAGGGGGTATTCAATGCCAATTAATTGATATTAAAGAAAATACTTTAACTTGGGATTTAAGAGTCGAACAGAAACTAGGAGAACAGCAAATTTATGGATACTGAAAAAGGCAGAAGTGAAGAATGCACAAATACAATTAGTTCTGGACACCAAGCAGAAAATAAACCTTCTGCCCTCTGCCCTCTAACTTCTGCCTTTCTTATTGATGACTCTCACTTAAAAGGCAATATTTTCTCAAATGTAAATGCTAGCACTAACCAGGGTCAAAACTTATCTAGAAGTTCGCCAGGATATCAACAATCTAAGGCTGAAGTGCAGCAACAAATCAAAACAATGCGGAAACGCCTGCATCCCAAAAATTCATAAATGCCGCTTAACTTCTGAACAACTAAATGCTGTCGTCGAACGAATAGAAAATCAAATTAAAGATAATCCTACAGAACAAGCGATCGCAGTTAACCCAGCTACAGGTAGAGTAATAATTTCTAAAGGAGGAAATTCAACAAGCGTTTATTTATCTTCTCAAGATTTACGACAAATGAGGGGAGCTATTGTTACCCATAATCACCCGAATCTAGGTTGGTCTAAGAATGACGCTAGGAGTAAAGGACTTAGCTTTTCAGCTTCAGATATTGAAGTTGCCTGCAAAGCAAATATGGCAGAGATTAGAGCAGTGTCTAGTGGCTATCGGCACTCCCTAAAACCTCCTTCTTCTGGATGGAATGAAAACTTTTGGCGATCGCGGGTTAATCCAACTTATAAAAAATACGAAAAACAAGTTTATAGAGAGTATGTAGGGCAAATCATTACAGGTATAAAAAAAATAGACCAGGCAGAGGCAGACTATCACCATGAAGTAATTAAAAGAACAGCTAACAAGTTAGGGATGAGTTATTTAAGAACAGATATTAATTAGGAGTTTTATGGGTAATCAAATTGAAGAAAGAAACGATGCTATCGCTGATATTCTTATAGAAGAATTTGATGCGCCAGTACAAATCTTAACTGCAAACCAGGACGAAGATGGAGTAATTTACGGTAGTTTATTGAGTTCTGGAGATTTCTATACCTATGCCTTTAATGATGACAGCATAGGAATTCTTCACCATGAAGATGAAACAGCAGAATTGAACGAATATGCTGAAGGACTGCTAGCAGGATATGGCATAAAAACAGATAGTGACTCTCCTGTTGAATATACCTTTGGAAGGTTAAGAGTTGACGCTCAAGTGAGGTGTACTAAAGGTGGTACACCGTGTGGAAGAATATGTCTTCCTAAAGGTTCTGTTTGTCGCAAATATGGTGGTGGCGGTAATGGAGGTAAACTCAAAAGCGGTGGTGGTGCTGCCCTTGCTGGTGGTATTGCTGGTGGCGTTGCTTTAGCTGCTGGGGGTGCTGCTGCTGGTGGATTGGCTTATGTAAATCGTAAAAACCTAGCAAGAGGTGGTAAGGCAGTTGCCGAAAGATTAAAACGTGCAGGGACAGAAGGTTCTAGCGAATTAAAAACAGGTTTATCTGGGGCTAAAATGAGCCTTAAAACAGGTTTTGAAGCTGCTAAAGAACTTGACAAAAATATTGGAGCATCTGAAAAACAAGTTCCAGAAAGTGAAAAATCCAAAGCCAGATTGACTAGAAGAGTAATTACTAATAGTACAGCAGCAGGTGGTGTTGGGGGTGCAGTCGGTTCCACGGTAGCGGGCGCTGAAAATGCTTCTAGAGCATTTGGACGTAACTTAAAAGCAGCTGGTGAAGACATCAAAACCACTGCTAAAAACAGCGTTAATACTACCGCAAGAAAAGCTAGAAGCGTTAGTGAAATGTTTTTTGGTAAAAAAGCTAAACAAGGCAATCAACCAGAAGCCACACCAGTTCCTCTACCTAGTCTACCTCCGGGAAAAACTTCATCTAAGCCAAAACGTAGCAGACCTCCTAAAAAATAGAGAGAACCCTGATGACATCAGCTAAATATTTAGAATCAAAACAATCAGTACTTGATTCTATAAAATGCAATACAGGTAAAATATGTGGCGAAACGTGTATTTCTCAGCAAAATAAATGTAATATCAATTCGTCTAAATCTGCCGCACTAAAAAATCCTAAAAGTGGAAATAAAGCTGGTCATGTTGTTGGAGGTGTTGCTATTGGGGCAACATTAGGCACAGCAGCGATCGCTGCTGGTTTGGGTACTTTAGGAGTAGCAACGCTGTATCAAATTAGAAAAAGATACCAAGAAAATTTTGCTGTTAGTGCTGTCCGCGCCGAAGTTCAGTCTAGAAGTATTAAACCACCCGTTTTAGATAAAGAAGTTAGAACTGCTATTTTGACTGTGGGCGGATTTGGTACAAAAGATGCTTATTCTGAAAGTGAAGTTCTAAAAAAGAACATCGAATCGCTAGGAATAAAAAACCTTTACCTAGAGCCTCAATCCTATGCAGAATTTAACGTACCTACTCGTCCTGTAGATGAAGCTACTAAAAAACAAGCACAGCAAGAGGCTAAAAATCTATTTATTAAAACAGTAGTAGAAAAAGGTTATAACCCCGTCGCTGTATCTGTTGCCGCCAAGATTATTGCTATTAAAAAAGCTTATCCAGAAAAAGAATATCAATTAATGGGGCATTCTGGTGGGGGTTTAGTTGTCCAAGAAGCGCACGAAATACTACACAAAGCGGGAATTAAGATAAAAACTACTGCAATTGGTTCTCCCGATGTTGGTTTAATTCCTGGTACTGGTGATTTGGTTACTGCTGTTAGTAAACACGACAGTATCTTACAAATGACCACTGGTAGAGGAGTAAACGGTAAAAGTTTTGATAATGTTTTAGACCACGGACAAAAGAGTTATTTTGCAGATAACGACTTCCGCGAATTTATTAAACAAAGACTTACTCCAATTCGTCAAGATAGGTCAGATAAAGGTGATGGTAAACCCTGCGGTAAAGGATATATATCTGCTAAATTAAAATGCCGTAGTGGATTAGCTGCATCAATAAATTCGCCTGTCGGCAAAAGTCAAGAAATCAAAAAAAAATTAGGACTTGGTTTAGCAATTGGTTTAATAACTCCTGTTGCGGCAGGGGCAGCGCTGATAGGGATTCCAACTGCCGCATATTTGGGATTCCGTAATAAATATAGACAAGGATTTAAAGCTTCAGCAGAAGCAGCAGAAATCAAAAGTTTGGATTTAGAAAAACAAATGACTGAGGAAATGTCCAAAAAACTCGGCATTCCTCCTGAAAAATTAACCAACACTCAAAAAACAGCAATTGTTAAAGCCGACAAATGGGATACCCAAGGTAATGTCACCCGCAGCAGTGTTTATGCTGTAGACCCCAAACGTCCTAGTATTGGTTTTACTATTGGTGGGTTCAACGATTACGGTGAATTAGGATTTGGTTTAGCTAACCAAATGGCTTCAGATTTGCCTAATCACAGTTTGATTCCCCTCACTAATAAAAAAGTCAACATCACCCCTGAAATGACTTGGCTACCCATGAATGACATTATGGGGCAAGAGTTAGATGACGACGGCAAAGGTGGAAAGGTCAAGCGCGGTTATTTAAGTCGCCGTGGGTTTGACAATTTTATGGGTGGCATGATTGGTAAACAAAATTGGGATGATTTTAGAGATAATAAACTCCGGCCTTCAGAACAATATAAATCGGTAGAACCTGTAGCCAGAGAATTAATTCGCTACAAGTCTGACCTTCAAATGCTCCACGATAACGCTACACAAAAACTAAATCATGCTGACGCTATAGATGCTGCGGCTCATGCCATGATGTATAAACGTTTGTTTCCCGATAAAGATATTCATTTTATTGGTCATTCTGGAGGTGGAATAGTTGCAGCAGAAGCAATGGAAATTTTAAAACAAAAGAATATAAAATCTAAAGGATTTTTAATTGCTACTCCTCATTTTGGGTTAACAAAACTCGAAAAAAACGAGTTAGTTACAGTTGGTTCTAGAGAAAAATTAAAAGCTAATAATGAAGAAAATGAAAAAACTGGATCTGAAAAATTTCATGAAGGAATTAAGCAGGTACTACCAGTTGATAAAATGATGGTGCTTCCCGTACAAAATTTTGAACCAATTGACGTTCCTAGCGTTCATAATTGGCTTGAAAACCCTGCGGGAGATGACTATAAAAAAGGTTATAGAGGGTACGGGCAGCTAGACCAAACTTACGAAAAAGCTAGGCAGTTTTTTTACGGGGAAGAAAGTAGCACGCGTGAAAGTGCAACTAATAGGAGAAAAACCGCCGTCACCAATCAACAAAAGATGCAAGAGTTGGTTTTTGGACGCAAGAGAGTAGATTCAATTTTTAGATTGGATAAAGCTAAATGTAAAATTGGTAAAAACTGTGGCGATATCTGTATTCCCAAAGAGTCCACTTGTAAAGCAGAAAATAATAACACCAAGTTAAATCAAAACACAAACAATCAACTAGCCATTGGGTCTGGAATCGCGGCGGGTGCAGCAATTATGGGCGTACCAGTGGCAGCTTATCTCATCCAGAAAGCAAGGTTTAAAGCGGGGTTTTCAAATTCAGCAGAATTAGCTAAAGAACAAGCTAGGACTTATCGAGTCCCAGATAAAGTCGCTACAGGATTTAGGTCTATAAGCGACCAGCAATCACCCGGTAGTACTGTTGAATCTGATGTAAAAAGCATAAACACAGGTAAGTCACCAAAACAAATTACTTTTTTTGCAGGTGGAATAGGTGCAGTCGGTGGACTAGAAGGCGACCACATGGGTTTGCAAGTTGCCAAAATGCTATCTGACCATCACGTTGTAGGAATTGAAACTCCCGAACAAGAAGTTTCTTTCACTCAGGGTGATACGGTTGCTAGTCCTAGATATTTAAAAAAAGTTGTCTCAGCACTATTAGAAGACAACTTAACAAAAGGTAGAAGTGAGATAGCTGTAAGGATTGCTGCTCGCGCTTATGCTTACCACCAAAAACACCCCAATTTACCTATAAATTTAATTGGGCAGTCTGGAGGAGGTATGCCAGTAAGGGAAGCAGAAGAGATTCTTAAAAGGATGGGGGTCAAAGATATCAAAGTTGCTACGGCAGGTAGTCCATATTTTGGGTTAACGTCTCCATCTGGAATTAGTTTAATCGATCCCAAAAAAGACCCTGTGGAAAAAATTTATGGGGTAACGATGCCCAACAAAGTACCTGTAGATGTTATTGGGCATATGGGCTATTTCTCCAATAAACCCTATAAATTATATGATGAAAATGGAGTTTGGAAAAAAGGAGTTTCTAGCAATATATTTAATGAGGCTATTCCAAATGAAAGCGTGAAAAAAGTTTTAGTAAACCATTTTAATCGAAGTAAAAATACTCGTATATCTCAAGACTCCCTCAATAATACTCTCCAACAAATTCAAAATCAATTTTTAATACTTTTATCTAGAAGTTATGGTAAACCCATTGTTAAAGTAGGAGGTATTAAAGTAGCTCTAGATAATACTGTAACTGGTTTGGCTCAAGATAGTTTTGGTAAAACTTTAAATTTTACCTTTAAAAATGACAAGTTGACTTATGAATTAAATAAAAGTTCTGCTAGGGTAGACAGTTTTAAATTCAGACAAGACAAATCTTATATAAAAAAAAAGTGCCGTAAAGGCGTAGGTTGTGGCGATACTTGTATTGCAGCTAATGACACGTGTAGGTTAAAAATTAACCAAGTTGCTACCCCTTCAGAAATAATAAGACTCAAACAATCAATAGTCAAATTTAAACTCGAACAAAATCAAGCAATATTACCTGCGGCATCTCAAGATCCTCCTCAAGACGATATCCCCGTAAAATCTAAATACATAGTTAATCCCCAAACTGGAATTCCTTACACTATCCGCGAACTAAGAAAACAAGCCCAAGAGAAAAAAATCTACGGTTATGGTTCGATGACAATTAAAGAGTTGCAAGGAACACTGCAACTATACGACCAAAAACCAGAATCCCGCGACAAAATTACTCGTGGAATCTCAAAACGCACTGGGTTTAGTACAAGAGCGATCGCGGTTGCTGGTTTGTCGGGTAGGGGTACACCTTTTGAGCGCTCTACAAAGCGATCGCTCAAAAACACTGCGGATGTTTGGCGCAAGCTAGAGGCCCTAGCCAAATTTGCCAACACTTCTCCTGTTTCTTGGAGTGCCGCTGCCGTTGGTGCATTCCTCATCGGCAGAACTATTAAAGGTTACGAGCAGGCCAAACAAACCTACCGTGAAGGGTTCAATGAGTCGGCAAGGATGGCTGAAGAACAAGCTAGTAAACTTAACTTGCAACATCCATTGGAGCGTGATGGCGAACCTAGTTTGTTACCCAACGGTAAACCAAGGATGACTTCACGCATCAACCAAGACAATATTACCTTTGCTATTGGGTCTGGTAAAGGTTACGGTGCAGAAGAAATGAAATCTCTGCTGCAACGTGAAAAGAATGCGGACAATACCAAAGACTACTGGCTTACCCACAGCAATTATGTAATTCCTTTCAACCTCAAAGAGTTTGGTACGCCCCAGCCCCCAGGAGGTGGAGAACCAGGAATTGCTAGTACAGTGGTTAATGGTGTGGGTGGCATCATCCAAAATTTTGCTCGCAAGCGTAACCAAGATGCAGTTGATTTGGCTGCTTCGATTTACGCCCATGCGATCGCTATTTCTCCCCAAGATGGTAAGACTCTAGTCAATAGAAACAAAAAAATCAACATAGTAGCCCATTGCAACGGAGGCTTGGTAACCAAAGAAGCTTTAGAAATTCTCTCCCGTATGGAACTCAAAGGCAGTCCCTCTGGAAAGAAAGTAATGGAGCAAGTGAACGCTGTTTATTTAGGAACTCCACATTTTGGATTCGCAGAAAATGTATCTCGCCGCCAGCGCACCATTATCAGCCCCCAAGACCCAATATCAATTCTCCCTACTTTTGGAGAAGGCGCAAGGCAACAATGGATTAGCTCTGTTACAGGCGGTTCTGCTAGGGATTATTTAACTGACGAACGAGTTAGGGATGCCATCCGAGAGGCTTTTGGATATTATCAAGGCTCTCCCGAAGAAGTAAGGCGCAGAATTGGAAAGCGCAAAGACTCAGCTAAAACCCCGCAATGTTCCACAGATACTAAAAACTGCGGCGAAATTTGTATTCCAAAAGCCAATACCTGTCACGTAAATACCGCAATTGCTGGTGCAACGATGGTAGCAGCGATTGGAACTGTGGGAGGTGCAGGTGCGATCGCGGCTATATATTTAGGTACTAAATCTGACATTCCGTTACTTGCAGATAATCAGCTACAAATTGTCAATCAAAAATATCTCAACCAGTTAAAACCAGATGGTACTTCTCCGAAACAAGGAGCAATTGGTAAGGCTCTATTTGTTAAAGATGCCAGCAACAAAAGATTTGTTTTCAAAGAAGTGAGGCACAACTTCCATCTTTTAGAAGCGGCTTCAGAAGCTACTGCTTCTGACATTGCTCAAAAATCAAACATTAATATCAATAAAGTTTCTTTAATTCCAGCAAATCTTAAATCTCCATTAAAAACAGGGTTTGCTGGAGCATCTTTGCACTCCGTCGTTCCCGGAAAAACACTAGCTGAATTAAAAACTAATTCAAATTCTGTTTTTGAAAATCTTAATATCAAGCAGCAGTCGGGCTTAACTCCAGCAATGCTTTCAAGTTTATCAAAACATTCAGACCTACCTAAAATCGCAGCATTTGATACTTTTATTGGCAATTGGGATAGGAAATCTGAAAATTTGATGTATGACTCTAAAACAAATTCATTTAACGGCATAGATAATGGATTAGCTTTCACGCGAAACCTAGTCTCAAAAACTCTAGATAATTTTAAAAATTTAGATGTTGGACAAATCAGTCTGTCAGAACGCAATGCTTTATCACAATACTTAAAAACTCTTAAAAAACTCCGCAGCGAACATACTGTTGATGAAATTAAAAGTAGGTACATTTCTTATTTCAAACATGAGAAAGGAGATTGGAATTTGTTGAAAAGGTATTCAACAATTACAAACATAGAAAATAACTACAGAAGTACTGACAAATTGATTCAAGTTTTAGAACAAAAGTTGAATACATCTAAATTAGACTCGGAAGCTTATAGGTTAGAAAAAAAACTTATACATCTTGATTTTCTTAAAAAATGTAAAACTGGAAATCCCTGCGGTGATATTTGCTTGCCTGCTGGTCGTAAATGCCGGATTAAAGAATTCGATCGTAGAAAGCTATCTGTAAAACTCGGCAGAGGTGCTGTATCGCAAACTATTGGTGGTTTAGGTCAAGATTTAGAAAGGGCATATTTGAGAACATCTAAACTAGTTAAAAAAGGGCATCGTAATTTAACCAAAAAGCCACCATTAACCACCAAAGAAAAAATCAAAGAAACCCTTGCCCATGAAGCAAAATTACTAGGTGTATTTTTAGGTCAAGGGACTGTTTCTAAAACTTTAAAAACAGTAGATGAAAAATTAATTGACTTTTCAGATTTTGTTGCTGAAACTCCTGAAAAGCTTGCAGATACAGTTGCAGAGGTTCAGAAAAAACTATCTAATTTAATTAATAAAAAGTAGTCTATGGCAGCATCAAGCGGTAATAGCAATAAAGTTCAAGTTGTCATCGAAGCTAAAGATGTTGCTACTGAAGTAGTGAAAAAAACTGGCATCTCCTTCAATAATTTAAATAAAGAAGCGACAGTACTTTCTAAGTCTTTAACTGGGACTGGACAAGCGTTGCAATTTGTTATTAATTATGCTGATTTAACCAGAGTTAAACTTACTGATACTAGCGTAGCCATAATTGGTTTGGGCGTAGCAACCACTGGTGCTTTGGGAGGCGCAGTTGCTAAACTTATTGGATTAACTTCAGTCATTGGCAAAATCAAAGAAGGCATTCAATCACCGATTGGTCAAACTTTTATTGGACAAATACAGCAATCTGCTGAAAATGCCACTAAAGAGTTAGCACCTCTTAGTACTTTACTCAAAGAAGTTAGCTCTGTTGGTGCTGGTGTTGGTGCTGGATTCGGGCAAAAGTTATTTAATCTCGATACTCGCACTATTTCCCAACAATTGGATGACGGCATTACTTTAGGAGTTGGTCGTATTGGCGACAAAATTCTTACTCCTTTAAAAAATGCTTTAGGAACATTTGATAATGAAGGTCTAAAAGTTGTTGGCAAGATAGCCCAGCGATTAGATAGAGAATTATCCCGAAGTATTGTTGATGCTACTTTTGGATTAGCTATTGGTAAAGGAGCTACCCAAGAAATTATCAAAGGTATTGCCACCAATCCAGCGATCGCACAATATTCACCAGTTTTTCTTAAATCATTACTGAGCGGGTCTACGGCAGGCGCAGTTGATAATTTGCTTTTAGGCATTTCTCAACAAATTAAAAGTTCGCAGTTTAAACCAATTGGCGATTTCTTGGGACAAAGCGGCTTGCAGAATCAAATAGAAGTACTAGCTAATTTAAAAGTTGAAACCACCAGTGGATTTGCTAAATTAGATGCTCAAATAGCAAATTTCGTAATTGACCAAAGAATCGGACAAGTTTTAGGTAAAAATGTTTCCACGGGATTAATTAAAAGTATTTTACAAAATTCTGCTGTTAAAGGTGTGCTTTCATCTTCAATTCAAGACTTATTGAATGGTTCTTTTAGTGATGCTTTGTTGAAAGTCACCCAAAGAGGTATATCAGCACCATTAGGTAATCTGTTTAATTTAGCTAACACTTCTGTAGAAAACTTAGCTTATAACTCAGGCGTTCGATTAGCCAATCGCTTGTTTGACGGACTAGACCCTGAAATCAAAAAACGTAACCAAAGAAGTCGTGAAATTTTAGGTGATACTTTTAATGGTGTAGGGGCAAAGTTTACCGCAGGTTTAGGACTTGGAACTAGCAATTTACCTTTATTAAGTAGTTCCAGGGGTGGCTTACTATCTGGAATTCTGAACGACCAAATTAAAAATCTAATTACTTCATTTGTTCCTGTTCCTGGAGTAGTTGTTGACCAATTATTAGATTTTGATGGTATTATTCAACAACTCTTTAAAGCAACTGGTCTTAAAGGTCAAATTCCTGGATTAAAACAGCTTGATGCAATTTTGGGTAAAGCGGTGGCGGCAAGCCTGGGTAAAGCCATTGATACACAACTACCTGTGCTTTTAGCTCCTTTGGTTGATAATGCTGCCAACTATGTAACTAAACGTTTTAAAGATGCAGGCAGTAATGCCATAGCTTCTGCGGCAACAGCGTTTTTACCTGGTTATTTGAAAAATGTTGTTAAAACTAGTTTGTTAGAAAGTGGAGCAGCAGGATTTGTATTTGATGCTTTACTGGAAAATCTTAAACCCGCAAACCTAAAATCTAATTTTGCTGCTTTAGATGGTGTGCTGGGAAATTTAAAAACTAATGTTAACGCTGGGTTGAAACTAACTGATACATTATTGCGGGGATTTAAAAGCGGCGTTGCAGAAATTCCTAATATTCTCGGAAATACTCAATCATTGATTAATTCTTTAGTAACTAGTGCAGATGTAGGATTAGCCGGATTAAAAGTAGATGCTATTGATTTTGTACTGAATTTCAACTATGGTATTGACCAAATATCTGCGAATATTGTTAATACCTTGCTCGATGCTTCCATTGCCCTTCAAAGCTTGAGAGGCACTACTGTTGGAGATAATATAATTGATGCTTTACAAGAAGGCATTCAAAAAGCTATTCAAGCAGTAGGGTTTTTGCAAGCAAAAATCAAAGCGATTGCCAACGCAAGTCTAGGCTTTACTATTGGTGGCATTGATAATGTTCGTAACTTTTTACAAGGGTTTAACAATTTTTCTCAAAATATAATTCCTAATATTAAATCTGGTATTACGAGCGTTTTTAACACAGTTAATTCTGGCATTGCAATTGCAAATAGAAACATTCAATCATTATTGATATCTGCATCTAGAGGAATAGATTCTATTAAATCTGCAATTCCTAGTATAGTTGCTCAAATTGCTAGTTCAATCAGTAGCTTAAGGACTTCTTTAGGGCAAGGATTTACTAACATAGATACGTTTTTAAATAGTCTTCAAACGTCTACTAGTTTTGGAACAACTTTTGCTACGCAAATACAATTTGTCCGTGATAGATTTACAGACTTAAAATTAATTGCAGATGCTAGTTTGTCATTTATTCAAACCAAAGTAGCAAGTTCAAGTGGATTATTTATTGATTTTGGTAACAAGCTACAAGGAGCCATCGCTGCGGTTTCTGCTTTTAGTAGTGGCACTGCAAGGAATATTCAGTCTGGATTAAGCGCTGGATTGCGTAATACTATTAATGCCATAGATACGGTTGTGCCCAGTGCAGTTAGAACTTTGACTGGACTGATTAATAGTGCTTTAGTCGGCATAGGTGCAAATGGTAGAGGCGGATTTGGTAAATTTTTTAATGAAGCTATTGATAGCGCTAGGGCGATTGTTACCAAGCTAACGCCAATTTTTAATACCGTTGTTACTTCACTAGAGACAACTTTTGGCAACGTCGTCAATTTTATCAGAAAAACCTTTGGCTCCATAGCGGGGGTAGTTGCAACAAACCTTGGCAAGATAATCGGCAATATTTTGAAAGTTGATTTGAACTTCACCGAACTTCCTCCGGGATTAGGTGAAAAAATCAACAGTTTGTTTGGTGGAGTTTTCTCTAGCTTATTTGGTAGAATTGGGCAAAATGCTAATCGAGCCTTCCTAGCTGGATTTTTTGGTGCTGGATTTGAGCGCGTATCCCCCGCTATCGATGCAATTGATAAATCAGCTATCAGAATCTACAATACCCTTTCAACTCTCCCTAGTAAAATTGCTGCTCCTCTCAACACCATTGCTCAGTTTCCAGGTGCGATCGCTGGTTTTAATGAGCCACTGAAAGTATTCGGTTATTTACAAGATACAATTGCTGGATTTGCCAATGGTGTTTCTTCGGTAGTGGAGCGAGTTGCGTTTTTCAGTCAAGGGCTATCTTCGCTACAACAATTTGCCACAACTGGCCCCTTCAAAACTTTGATTGGGCAAAACATTGAATTGAGAGAACAGTTGCTTTCCACTCAATCATCTTTGGTTGCCACGTCTAAAATTTACAGTGGATTTACCGGACAACAAATAACAGACCCCAAAACCGCTATCCAATCACTAGAAGACCCAATCAAAACCGCAATTGATAAACTCAGAATAGAGTCTTTGGATTTAGTCGGGGTCACAAGTAAAGATTTGGTTCCTTTGTATCAGCAAATTGCTGGCCAAATTACAGGCATTGGTGGAAAACTCACAGATGCCAAAGATTTATCATTGGATTTTGCAGCCAGTTTAGGTACTTTACAAATCCCCCTGTATCAATCGCGACAAGAAATCGGTTCCATATTATCTGGAACCATTGACCAAAATTCAGTTTTGGCCAAAAGCCTGAATATCAGTAACGAACAAGTCAATAACTGGAAATCTCAAGGGCGATTAGTTGAGGAGTTGCGAAAAAAACTGGCTCCCTTCCGAGCTGGCAATGCGTTGGCTGCGGCGTCTTTTTCGGGTGTGATAAGTAATATTCAAGAAGTTTTTGATGAAATTGGTAGAAGGGCAGGGGAAAGGTTACTCGACCCATTAATCGAGCAAGTTACTAGTGTTTATGACTATTTAAAAGCCAACCAAGAACAGTTTGTCAGTTACTTCGGATTAATTAGCGACCAGATATTAAGAGTTGGTTTAGCAGTAGTAGACGCTGGTAAAACCGTCTTTTCTTCAATTAGTGGCTTGATTGCAGAAGCACCCTTATATTTATTCAAATCCTTAGCTAATGCCGCAGAAGCATTAGCGGGAGCAATTCGATTTGTAGCAGAAGCTTTGGGGCCTACTATCCGTTTCATGACGGAACTGGTAAAAGCAGCTGGCCCCTTGGGCGGCGTATTTTTGCAATCTTTTGTCACCGTCAAAGCTTTATCGGTAGGTGTGACAACATTAGGCGATGTTTTTGGAACTTTAACGCAACTGGTTCCAGGGCTTGGCGAAGTGATGTTTGCTTTGGATTTAAGAACCAATGGCGTAGCAAACCAATTCATTAATTTATCTAAAGTCCTTGGTACTGGTGGTGGTGGATTTTTGATTTTGGGTAAATACCTTAATGAAATACCGGGTGCGGCAGAGGCCGCGACGGTAGCTTTGGGGCCGTTGGGCGGACTACTCGTCGGATTTATTCCCACCGTTGCTAGTGTTGGCATTCAAGTTGCTGGTTTGATAACTTTATTTCCAGCAATAGGAGCATTTTTGAGCAATTTGCTTACCCTTACTCCAGCACTAATTACCGCGGCTGGTGCTTTCGTCTCCTCCAATATTTACCTTGCTCCTTTAGCGCCCCTATTCACCCAAGCTGCTAATGCGGTGGGATTATATGCCAATGCCACGGACAGAGTGCTGCTTGTTAACCAACAATTTGCGGCGGTTTTGAAGAACATTGGTACTGCGATCGCAGGACAGATACTCACTTTTGGTTTACTTGCTGGTGGTGCATATTTAGCGTTTCTGGCCTTCGATAAATTCGTGCTGCAAAACGAAACCGTTAAAGAGATTCTTTATGGTGTTATCCAAGGCTTGGGTTCTTTAGCGGATATGGTGAAAATAGCTTTTGGTAACCCTTTTGCTGTTGCTACTGCCGCCGTAGTCGGACTAACCGTGGCTATTAATCTAGGGTTGATTCCTTCAGTATCCAAATTGATTGCCACAACTTTAGCAGGGTGGGCAGTAAATTTAGCTGGAATTTTAGGAGGTTTGGCAACAACATTGAGTGCGCTGGGCTTTGTAGGGGTAGCTGCCTCTGCTTCTAGTGCTGCTGTTGGAGTCCGGGCATTGAGCATTGCCATGACCCAAGGTACTGTAGCATCTGCACAGTTCTTGGCCACCAATGGCATCACCATCACTAGTTTATTTGGACTGACCGCGGCCACCGGAGGCGCGACTGTAGGACTCGCCACCTTTGCCACTGCCCTTTATACTGCGATCGCACCTCTACTACTGCTTGCTGCCCCACTAATTGCCCTTGCTGCTGCAATTGGACTAATTGGCATTGGTTTATATTCTCTGCAACTCAAAGACGCCAATGAAGCTACAGAAATCCTCGGCGATCGCACCGCTAAATTATCAGAACAAGCTATTAAAACCGCCAGCGACTTGAAAAAAGCATCAGATATTCAAGCAGACGCCGACAAACGCGGAGTTAGACTCAGCGATGAGCAGTACAAAGCTAATCAAAAATTAGTCGCCCAAGCTAAAAATCAAAAAGCAGATTTATCTGCTCAACTTGCCGATTTACAAGACCAATTAAAAAATGTGAGAGGAGAAGCTAATAAAGCTAATATTCAATCACAAATTGACGAACTAAATGCCAGAATTAAATTAATTGATTCATTTGTTGGCAACATTAAAATTAAACCCAAAGACCTAGAACGTGTAGGTTCTGGCTACGAACAATTAGCCAAACAAGCCCAAGGTGCAGAAGAAGCAATCCTCAAGTCTTCTGGGGACTCTGCCATTTTCAAACAAAAAGCTGAGGAATTACTTGCTGCCACAGAAAAACAAGCCGAGGCAGGACAAATCAGTGCTGATGAAGCAATTCGCCGCTACAACTTAGTTGCTACAAATGCGTTCGCTTCCCAGGAACTTCAAGACAAAGCCCAACAGGCAATTACCGCAGCATTCAAACGTGAAAGCGATAAACGTATCGGCATTGTTCAAGCGCAACAAGCCGCTATATCTGCACAATTAGCTGTTGGTAAAGTTGAATATGAAGAAAATGCCAAAGCTATTTCAGACGCTCAAAATTCTCTATTGAAATCTCGTCTCGATGCTGAAAATGAAGCTCATCAAACTAAGCTCAAGCAAATTCAAAAAGAGTTTGACGACCAAACTTTTGTTAACAATGCACTCCTTAAACAAAAACAAGACGAAGCTACTAAATTATCTGCCCAAGGGCAAGATGCTTCTGCTCCATTAGCCGAAGCTGAGAAGCTAAAAGCTAAAATTATTCAAATCGAACAAGACAAAAATGCTGCGTTAAATTCAGAAAATACCAGAAATGCTAGAATTACTTCTGAATTGAGTTCTCAAATTGCCGAAAACGAAATATCGGCTAACTTGGTAGCTGCTGACTTGAGAATCAAAGTAAATAAAGGTATTATATCCCAAGAATTAGCAGCAGAAAAACAATTAACCTTCGCCAAGAAAGTTGAATTAGAAACTCAATTACGCAATACTAATGACAATTACGCCGAGCGCCGTAAAATAATTGAGCGTGACTTTGCTAATACTACTAAATATTTAGAAGATGAAATAGCTAAAAAACAGTCTGAAGCAAGCAAAGCTCCTACGGATTCCCCAGCAGCTAAAGCAGCAGAGGCAGATATAGCAGCATTAAATACCAAGCTAGTCAACTCTAATAAAGCTAAAAATTCATCACTTTTATTACTAGAACAAAACTACAAAACCGAAGTTACAAAAATTAACGCAGACATCCAAAAGAACCAAGCAGAATCAGCAGATAGGGAATCAGCTATTCAAATTAAGATTTTAGAACGCAACCAAAAGAAAGCCCTAGATGCAGTGCAATTGGCTCAGAACGAGCGCTTAATTCAAATCCAACAATTAGAAAATAAAGGCTTACTTGACCACACCGAAGTCGAAGAAAAGAAAACCCAAGCAAGTAAAGCAAATATTGATGCTCAACTTAACCAAGAGCGTCTTAGACTCAAATCTCTTCAGGCTTTACCCAAACCTAAAAATCAAGAAAAGGCAGCAGATTTTGATGCTTCAATTCGTGCATCCCAACTAAAAATTCAAGATTTAGTTAAGCAGTCGTTATCTGCTGAATTATCATTATATAAACAACATATTGAAGTTATCAAAGCCCAAATTAAAGATGAAGACAGTATTAGAGAAACTCAATTAGAAAGCCAAGCAAGAAAAGGACTTGTAACCCAAGCTCAGGTAAATGAGGAACTAGCAAGGCGTAAAGTATCTGCTTTAGAAAAAGAATATAATCTAGAGACTAGGGATGCTTCTAAGAGAATAGAGTTAGCCTTAGCTATTGAAAAAGCTAAAACTGCTTTATTAGATGCTGAAATTAGAACTCGCCAAGAAAAATTAGAAGTTGAAAACCAGAAACTCAAAAACCAAATTGACGAACAAAACCAATCTATCAAACGCCAAGGTGATTTATATCAAATCCTGACTAAGGCTATAGAACAGCGCAATAAGCTACTAGAAATTAGTCGTGATTTAGCCAAAGCTGGAACTGATTTTGTGCTTGGCGAACTAGAAGTATTAAGTTCTGTAGAGCGCAGTGAATATCGCCGTAAACAGTTAGCAGAAGTCACCGCTAGCATCAAGTTGCAATCTCTCCGTCAACAACAAAAATACGAGCGCCAAAGCCTACTCAACCAAATCGAACAAAATAAATTAGCTCTAGAACAAGAAGCCATCCAAAACCGCATAAATCAGGGACAAAAACTAGCAGATATAGCAGGGGTCAAGGCAGACATCGCGGTGCTAGAAGCTGACCCCAGAAACCAATCGGTGGCAGGACAAGCCAAAATCAAAGCTTTGCAAATCAAGTTGCAATCAGAACTTGATGCTCTAGGATTTCTGCAACTTGAGGGCGGATTGATTGGGCAAAAATTTCAAGGGCAGCAAACCCAGGCTCAAGCCCAGCTGCAACAACTAGACCTCAAGCAAAACCTGGATACCTTAAAAGCCCGTGCCGAATTAGCTAACGCTCTACCTCCAGGTAAGCAACAACAAGCTCAAAGACAGCTACAGCAAGAAATTGCTCAATCTTTTGGGCAACAAAATATCAGAGAATTTTACAACGCCGCGATCGCTCAATCTAGGGGAATAGCTGCTAAGGAATTTCCCATATCTTCCACGCCAGATATTTTAGCTGCCATCAGTCCAGACCTTGGGGGAATTTTAGATATGGTGGGAGGACAAGCAGCAACGGCGGCTATTACCGATGTAAGTAGGACATTTGATAAGCAATATGGTAGTACCGCAAACATCACGGGTGCTTTGACCACTGGTATTGCTAAAACACCATTGCAGACACCTTTAGAAGTACAGCGATCGCAGTCTTTAAACCAACAAATTCTGCAACAGGCAAACCAACCAATTTCCCTCACTTCAGGAGCATCTTTAAAGTTGCCTCCACCCAACGAACGAGGCGTGACCCTTTCTTTGGAAAGTTCTGGAAAGCTGTTTAAGGAAGGAGTTGATAAATTAGTTGATTATCTAAAACAACCGTTTAATAACAGTAATAATACTTACAATATCAAAATAGATGCTCCCGCACAAAATATTACTGCAACTGGTAACGGTAGTACCTCAAGCTTGGAAAAAGTGCTTGATTACGCAAAACAAATGGCTGGGGCTTATTAAGAAGGGCGGAAGGCAGAGGGCAGAAGGCAGAGGGCAGAAGGCAGAGGGCAGAGGCAGGAGGCAGAGGGCAGAAGTTCCTAGCTTTTTGGGTAAGTTTAGTACTTACACCAATGCGATATGCACTACTCAGTAGATTAAACTGAAGTTAGCAAGAAAGGCAGAGGGCAGGAGGCAGAAGGCTTTTATGAAATTCTGATTCCTGCCCTCTGCTACGACCGTTCGCGTAGCGTCTCGTAGAGAAGCCTACACTGATTGCAAACCTTCTGCCTTCTTCACTTTTTCCACTTATCAAAATGATTAAAACCTCAGTACTTATGTCTGTTATCGCTTGTAGCTTTTTTAGCTTTAGCGCTTGGGGACAACGTCCTCAAGAAAACAGATTTTTGGAAGTTGCTAACGGACAAAATGGAGATCGAGTCTACGTGCAACTTGATTCCATCAAAAAAAGGAATCGGTATGGTGAAAACAAAGTATATTTTTCTCAAATCACTTTATATGGGCAAATGCAGCTAAATAAATCAATTAAATCAAGTTCAAGTTATACAGCTGACTGCAACAATCAGACTTTGACCTTGCATAGATATGCTACATATGATGCCAGCAACAAGTTATTATTCAACGTTTATTATGGCACTCCTTCAACTCCCAATCCTCCTACACAGAAAGTAGCCACTGACACAGTTGGCTACGCATCTTGGCAATACGTTTGTAAACAGTCAAACGAAGGCAGAAGGTAGGAGGTAGAAGGAGGAAAAGCCACCCACAAGGGGGAGCCACTGCGGTGGACGGGTTTCCCGGCATAAAGCAAGTGGCGTCGGGGCTTGAACCCAACAAGCAGTTTTCTTCCCTTCTGCCCTCTGCCCTCTGCCTTTCTTTAGTAAAAAAGTAACTGCTATAATTCTTGTGGGGGGATTATTAGCTAGTACTTATGGGCAAAGTTTCTAAATTAAAAATTAGATTGGTATTTATATGTTTTAGAAATGCATATGAAAGCGGTCAATCTGTCAGCTATGAACAATTAGAATCAACAATCCCTGGAATTACATCTAATTATCGATACCTGCTAGAAAGAATTTTTGAAAAGCTTCAAAAAGAGCATCAATACTTCTTTGACCTTAAATCTTCTTCTGCTGGTAAATTTTTTGTTCCGTCCCTGCATGATTCCTATAAATTCGATTACGAAAAGTGTATAAAAAACCCATTAATTCTAATTGAAAACCTAGTACTTTTATTCAAGGAAGCTTACGAACAAAATAATTTTGTAACTAATAGAAAAATTAGAGCAGTATTACTCAATAAATCCAAAAATAAGAGAGGTCGGCATCGCTGCAATTACTTAGTTGAATCAGCTTTGAAAGACGTTGAAGAAAAATTTGGCTATAAATTTGATTTTATAATTAACCGAGGCTACTACCCATTACGGGACGACTTTGCTTTTCCTAGTAATATTACTAAAACCATTGAATTGAGTGTTGTTTTAAAAAAATCCTATGAAAGTAACAAATTTATTAGCTACGCTGATTTGAATTCTGTTTTGCCTGATGCTGTGAATAAATATCAATTAAGGCAAGCTTTGTCCGACTTAAAAAAGAACTATGGATACGAATTTATCCGTGATTTAAAGGGATATTACCCAGCGATACCGTCTGTTTTTTGCACGCACTTCGCATCTTCTTCATAGCTTCTAATTCTATTTGCCTAATTCTTTCTCGACTTATATGGATAACATCAGAAATCTGCCTTAAAGTTAAGGGATTATCAGCATCCAATCCATATCTTAATGCAATGACCATCCTTTGTTTTTCTGATAAATTGTCGATTAAATTGGACACCTGTTCTTTGATGAACTCTTGTTCTACATATTCTTCTATTGACAGTTGATCGCCTTCTAAAAGCTCTCCCAATTCATTTTCTTGGCTATCCCCGCATCGGGTATTTAAAGATATGGTGTGCTGATTTTGTAAAATTTCTAGATATCTTTTGACTTTAGAAGCATCTATTTTCAAAAACTCAGCAACTTCTTTAATGTTTGGGCTTCGTCCTAAAGACTGGCTTAATACAGACCGCGCTTGCTTGAGTTTACTTAGTTTTTCATTTAGATTTATTGGCAGTCTAATTGTGCGCGCTTTTTCTGAAATAGCACGAGTAATTGCCTGTCTAATCCACCAGTAAGCATAGGTAGAAAACTTGTAACCTTTACTAGGATCGAATTTTTCCACAGCTCTGCACAAGCCTAGTCCACCTTCTTGTATCAAATCCAAGAATTCCATGTTACGGTTCTGATATTTTTTTGCAACTAATACTACTAATCTTAAATTGGCATTTATCATCTGGTTTTTTGCCTTTTCCCCCGTACAGATAATAGCTCGTACCTCATCGCTTGATAAATAGGTATCCCGCTCTAATTTGCACATCTGCTGGGCTTTTTCTTTGATATCCAGCATTTGCTGGACTTGTTTGCCCAGCATAATTTCTTGTTGGGGGGAAAGTAATGGATACTTTCCAATCTCTTTAAGATATGTGTTGATTGAATCGCCGCTAGGTGCTTTTTTAGCCATATTACTCGTTTGAATTAAAAATCATGTCTACAAATTCATTTAAATCTTTAGGGCGAATCCTCCATCCCTTACCTATTTTTTTACCTTGCAATTTTCCAGATTTCAAATTCGATAAAATAAAATTTTTAGAGAACCCAGAAATTTGCGCTGCTTGCTTCACTCCAATTGTTAGTTGACTGCCGATGTGCATCAACTCAAAGTACCTAGAAATTACTTCAACATGGGCTACACCTTCATGAAAATATTCAGATATGGCTTCAATATATTCAGGTGCGACACTGTGCGACAACTCGATGTCGCTCCCTGTCTTAACAATTGCTGGGTGATGGATAGGTTGGGCTTTTTCTTCCTTGTATCTTCTCAACTCTTCCTCTGAAAAATCCCGCTTACCATCAATTTTAGTAACCGCGATTTCGTTCCTTCTTACAGCTCGTTCAATAGTCTTGATTGAAACACCTAAGTATTGAGAAGCATAAAAGATATTCATACTGCGACACTATGCGACACCTTAATTGTCGCATAGTGTCGCAGTTCCAATCAAGACTCACTATGCTGTCGTAGTAACCTTCTAGCTAAAGCTTCTTGTTGTGGCGTCAAAGGTTCTTCTTGATAATCGTCTTCGTAGTCGTCCGCATCTATCGTGGCTGCCGACTTTAACTCTTCACCTGCTGAAACAACTTCAGCATCGATTTGATTAACTTGAATTTGACCTACTATAAGTTTTACTTGTTCTGGAGTTAAACCTTTATCTAAATCTACTAAAGCTCTTTTTAGCTCTGCTATTTTGTCGCTGACTGACAACCTATCTTCTTTCGACCTAACCTTAGACCGCTCCAAAATAGCAATATTTAGAGCAATCATAAATCTACTAATTTCCAAACTATCCAGTGTCATTTTGAAATTGGAAGCACTTTGATAGCTAGCAATATCTGGTGTAATTGTAGGACAAGCAGTAACTAATGCATAAGCTATCCGCGCATCATCTTCTGGGTTGACCATGCCATTTTGCATGGATGCCGCTACTTTGCTTAATAAAGTATCGCTACTGTTTGCGATCGCAAACGCTTTTCCTCTAATTTTAAATTCCATGTTTTCTACTTTTGAAGAAGGCAGCTATGCTGGAGGCAGAGGGCAGAAGGGACAATTAAGAAAGGGATTCAGATCCCTCCTTAATCGGGGTCACATCCAGTTGGTTTCAGTGGGGATTGTGAAGAAGGCAGAAGGCAGAGGGCAGAGGGCAGAAGGATGCAATGCAGTCTGGGCTTCTCTACGAGACGCTACGCGAACAGACCCAGACTGATTGCGGGCCACCAAATCTTCTCTTCTCTACGAGAGGCTGCGCCAACGAGACGCACTCGCGTTCGATTTTGGTGGGGGACTTAAACCCTTGCTCCCTTTGGTCGCTCTCAGTGGGCAGGAAACAGAATTCCATAAAAGCCTTCTGCCTCCTGCCCTCTGCCTTTCTTGTTAAACCCTTACTCCTTCTGGTCATGGCAGAAAAACAGTATTCCTTCTGCTCTCTGCCTTTCTCGATAAATAAAAGTTGCCAAATGTCTAGTTTTTGGCAACTACTAATCTCTATTAGATTTCAATTATGCTAAAGCAGTTACGTCGGGAAGTGCCGCAGCAGCTACATCTATTAGCTGATTAATTTTTTCTAAATTAGTGCTTTCAAGTCCTAGTATCTGTGCTGCTTCTTCTTTTGCGGCGTCCCTTTCTTCTTCAGCAACATTTTTAGCCTGTATTAATTTCTGGACTAATTCGGCTAATTTACCAATGGCTTCACCGGAAATTTGTTCTGTTGATGCTGTCATATTAACTCCTGTAGTTTCAATTATTAATTATGCTCATTTAATCAAATGTTGCCCATTAATATCAACAAAAATTGACATATTTGCTGTTGCTTCACAGGTAATATCTACAATCCAATTGTTTGGAGGTTTTAACGCTTGTCTTTTAACACAAGTAATATCTGAAGTCGTCATCAAATCATAAATCAATCGACTATCAAAAAATTGTTTTAAAGCTGGTATGCCGTGGTGTAAATCTAGTGCTGCCGACAATGAAAGTGCTTCAGATGTAATACGATTGCTAGCACCCAATGTCATCAATATTTCCATCTGCAATTCTAAAAATTGAAACCCCCCCCGGACTGCCCTGCCAGAGGCTCTGTCTCTATTTTCTGCCAGCGACCGGAATGTAATAACTCCAAAGCGATCGCCCTCAGCAATACCTTCGTATCTGTAGGTGGGTGCGAGTTGGAAGTAGTTTACAAAGTAATCATTGAGTTCGGTGAAAAAAACTGAACATAGTTCAGAGTAAGGACTAGGCATAAAGGTAAGGCAGAAGCTAAGAAGGCAGAAAGCAGAAGGTTGTTTATTCGTTTGTGACGATAACTTTCGACATTGAGAGCAATTACATTAATTCCTTCTGCCTTCTGCCTTCTGCCCTCTGCCTTCCCCCTCAAAATCCCTCTGGTGGTATAACACCAATCGCACTAAGTCGCTCCAATATATACAACTTTTTCTCTAAGAAAATCTCGTCATCTACCACCTCGGTTTTTTTATCCCACCCTGTAAATTCTTCTCGCTCATCTGGGTCTTTCATTCTTTCTGAAGCCTGTTTACAAAGCAGGGCACATTCTTCTAGTGAGTGGGTTTGCCAAAGTTTAGGAGCGTGGCGCTTGAATATTAGATACAAATCGGTTTTAACATCTAATATGTAGTCACCGGTGGTTGGTGGGGGTGCGCCAATGAAAGTTGATTGCATGGGTTTTTCTTCTAAGGAATATCCCATCAACTGCTCTAAATAGGACAACCCAGGTCTGAAATTTTCGCCTTCTCCTACTGGGGCACTACAAACCAATAGCAAATGTCGAGATTCATCAGTTAGGCGATCGCAGTCTAATTTTAGTAGTTCGGTGATTTTATGGTAATGCTTACCAAAATTAGCGTACAAAACAGCAGACACTTCATCGACAGGCCAAACTGGTATTCCAGATAATTCTTGCTGCAATTCTAAATGATAAGCACGAATTTGCAGATGTAGTTGTCCTGGGATATCACTTTTAAACAGTAGAGTGAAGTCTCCATCAATAAAGTCTAGGCGTTTCCACATTGCTTAGAAACTAACCACGCCCAACGCATCTTAACCGTTCTCGCCCCTAATAGCCCGTTGTGATGTCCTGGCGTTTCTAGGGAGGGTGGTAATTGATTTGCAGGAATTCCAAGATGAGTTTCGCTAAATTGAATAATATCATTGCAATACATAGGGAATCCACTAGGTAAATCCATCATCGTCCCGAATATTTGACAAAAAGCCACCCAGTCGTAACTACACCATTCACCCCAGAATTCCGGCTTGTTATTGTCTGAATTAAATGCGACGAAATCTTTGATAATAGATGCCATATCTTGTTTTCTTAGCCATCTTTCTCCTGGCTTATCTGGCTTAGGAGGTAGATTGACCAAGACATTCTCCTTTACCCAATCGCTGGCTTTACTGTAATCGCAATCCCAATTAAGCAAATAAGTTTCTTTGCCGTTCAAAGTTGTGATGCCAATATCAATTAAATCTATTGTTGTGCCATTCTCGATGAATTCACAATCCAAAAAATAAATCAATCTAATACCTCCACCCTCTTTTCGACAATATTTATTTTTATGGTTGTTAATTTGTTTTTTGCAGAGACACCTTTGTTTTGCTCTAAATTCCCTTTTATTTCTAAATATTCAATGTTTCCGTTTTCTGATAAACAGACTAAATGAGCAATTATTTGCTCCAAATCATTTTGCATCACTATCACCTGCCTGGGGTAAATAACAGGTGTACGCACCTTAACTATTTTGTCTTTGACATTTTTAGAAATATAAATTCTCCCTTCAGAATTAATAGCAATTTGGTCATCATCGAACACTTCATCTGGATGGCTAACAACTTCTAAACCTATTCCTTCACCTGATTTTTGATTTGAATCTACCAAGTAGTAAGCAATGGCACTACTAAGTTCTGATTCAATTAAATGAAAGTTAGTTTCTCCAGAAGTATTTTTTAACCTGCTATTTTGAGATTTTGGATGGGCTTGCAGTAATTCTATGGTTTGGATGTTGTGCTGAACTTCGTAATCGAGGCCCAATGCGATCGCATTTAGTTCGCTAGACTGATTTTCAGTCTTAAAAGTCATCTGCAACTTATCGACAGATATTTTTACTAAATGCGGTATGGCTAAAGCTTGAATCACTTCTTGTTTGGCTTCTAGCCATGCTCGGTAAATTTTTTTGATTCCCACTAGCTAGAAGGTCTTGCAATTCCTTGGGCAAGTTGTATGGCGTCGAGCGTAGCGTAACCAACACCAGTTAATGGCCCAAAGGATTGTTTTTGTACTGGTGATAGCGCAGCATCGTACCATTTACCAGAAGTGCTAATTTTTGGAAATCCAGATTCATTAGCACTAAAGTCAATTTCTGCTTCTGCAATTTTCCTGTGTAACGCGGTTCCTGAATTTGCTGTAGTTGTCGCTATTACTACATTACCGACGGTTGTAGAGTCGGTGTTGCTAAGTGTAAATGCCTGTCCGGGTATCAAAGACTTAATTGTAATTACCCCTCCCACATTTGTAGCTTGGACATTGGGATTGGTGTTAATTAAAGTCGCCAAAAAAGTTGCAATGGAAGCAGCTGTTTCGCTGGCGACTTGTTTGTGTCTATAAGTTAGGGCGCTACTGCCTACAGTGACCTTAACAGCGTATTCGTCGCCAGTACTGCCAGAGGTAATAGTAACAGTGGAAACTTGTGGTACGTTGTCGGGATTTAAAGTTAAATACCACTCGATTTTGACTTTGTTGTTCTCGGCAGAGCTAATTCTATATTCTGCTTCTAATTCAGTGGGAGTAGTAGAGGTATTTCTAGGGCGTTCGTAGTCAATAACTCCAATTGGCATGGCGCTTGTAGTAAATGAAACTGCTTTTTATTTTCATTTATTAGCGAGTTAAAAATAAAAACTTTGCTATTTCAGCAAAATTTTGCTGAAATAGCAAAGTTGTTGAATTGAGATTGGAGATTTTGCATTATCGATGAATGAATGCAAATCCTTTTTCAATTGAAGACGAAGACGTTCGGCTAGATGCGGCTTTAATCAACCTCATTACTCAAATGGGGACAAGCGGCGATCGCTCCGAACACACCACAGTTGGTAGAAGTCACAAAATTCCCAAACAAGATTTAGAAGAACTATACAAAGTCCCAATTTGTCGGAGAGTGGTTAGGGCACGGGCAGATAGCGCCGTACTAAAAGGATGGCATTTAACTTTAGGAGGTGAAAAATCAGACCAAAAAATAATCCCCAAATTTACCAAATATCACGACAAGCTAAAAGTCAAAGAAAGCTTTCATGAAGCCCAGATTCAAGCTAATATTTACGGGGGCGCAGTTATTGTAATTGTGGCCAATGACGGCAAGAATGCCTCAGAACCACTAGATATAACAAAAATCAAAAGCATTACTGCTTTAGAAGTCCTTGACCGCTACAAAATTCAGCCAGAAATAGATATCGGCATCAACCCATCCAATCCGGAGTTCTATCGGCTAATACTGCCAGAATTTTTGCAACGCAAATTTAGTCAATTGTTTCCGAACCAAGGAGCAAATTTTAAAATTCACGCATCTCGAATTATTCGATTTGATGGTATTTCCTACACCCCCGATATGCTTGGGTGCAACGAAGGGTGGGGAGGCAGTATTTTAGAATCTCTTTGGGAGGATTATCGAGATTGGAAAACCGCCCTAAAAGCTCTTGGGGCAATGCTGCACGACTGTTCCGTGTTTGTGTACAAGCTCAAAGGCTTGGCACAAATGGTGAAAACCCAGGACGAAGGGCTTTTGAAATCACGTCTGCGGTTGATGCGGATGATGATTTCAGTTTTTGGTGGGTTTGCTGCTGACGCCGAGGGGGAAAATGTGGAATTTCCCAGTCGGACATTTGCAGGCGTTGACCAAGTAGCTAATCAATTGAGAGATGCCTTTATTGGCTCTACAGGCATTCCCCACGACCGCTTATTTGGTGAATCTCCTAGTGGATTGGGGGCGACCGGAGAAAGTGAAGAGAAAAACTGGGCTACTGATGTAGCTTCATTCCAGCAGACTGAGTGGAAACCCAAATTAAAAGATTTTGGGCGATTAATTTTTTTGGCGAAAGACGGCCCTACAGGAGGTAAAGAACCGGAAGACTGGGACTATGAATTTCCATCTTTGTTACAACAATCTGAATCTGAAATTGTTAGCACCCGGTCTAGCCAAGCTTCCATTGATAATACTTATCTTGGAACTGGTGTATTGCTACCTGAAGAAGTCCGGGCTTCTCGTTTTGGTGGCTCAAAATACTCAATTGAAACTGTTTTAGATACAAAACTTTTCTCTAAGAAACAACAAGAGGCGCAACAACAACAATTTGGTGGATTTGATGGGTTTGATGAAGAGGAGTTACCACCCGAAGAAGCATCTCCTGAAGAAGAAACAACGAATCAAGATTCCCTTGAAAGGTATGACGCTTTATATTCCCAATTGCCCAAGGATGAACAAGGACGAGTTAAATATTTGGGTAAATGGTGGAAGCCCAATAAGCCGGTAGCAAGTAGTCGTCAGGGTAAAAAGCGGATGGTGCTAGCTAAAAAGGGCGATCGCGTCAAGTTAATCCATTACGGCGCAGAAGGTTACCAACATAATTACTCCCCAGAAGCCAAAAAAAATTACCTCACCCGCTCTGCTGGCATCAAGGATAAAGAAGGGAATTTAACTAAAGACGATCCATTTAGCCCAAACTACTGGGCCAGGAAGGACTTGTGGAATAAAAGACTTCCTGCTGATGGGAGAACCTTGTATCAAGGCAGAGGACAGAAGGCAGAAGGCAGAAGGGAAGAAACTAATGGAAATGGTAAGCCATGCGGCGATGGGTTTATTCCTGGCAATAAAGAGTGCCACAAAGACTCTGATTCATTACCTTCTGCCCTCTGCCCTCTGCCTTCTGCCTTCAAAAAAGACGCCGCCGACCCACCAAAGAAAATCGTCAACTGGAACGGTTTATCAATCGGCGTCACTCACCAAGTTGGAGATACTCGATTCCCCCTTGCTCGTCCAATAGTTGCAGACTACGGACACTTACGCCGTAGCTATGGCAGCGCACCTGACGGCAAAGCATTGGATTTCTACTTGGGCGAAAACCTAGAGTCACCCAACGTTTTTAAAGTCAGACAACTCGACCCCCAAACTGGGATGCCCGATGAAGATAAATATTTCATCGGATTTGAAGATGCCGCATCAGCTAGAGATTGCTTTACTTACCACGCGGGACGCGATCGCTTCGGGGGAATAGAGCCGATTGACCAAAATCAACTGCAAGTTTACAGAAAAGACAACTGTGGAATTTCCGAACCAAAACTGAATACAGGTGTAAGAATTTTTGACAGTAAATTACTTGTTAACGTCCCACCAGACAACCATCAAATTTTGGGTATAGTCGCTTCTACTTTCCCCGAACAAGTATTAGGTTTGGGCGATTGGAAATACAAAGCCGATGGCACTGTTGACGGTGAATTCTATACACCTATTGGTGTTTATGGTTTTGGAATTAAAAACAACTACTGTGGATATTCTTGGAAGCGAGAATTAAGCAATAACTTTGTTTTAGACTCAGACCCAGTACGCCCCGGTTACACCTGGGTGAACGACCCCACGGTAAAAGGTGGTGGTTACTTCCGCAAAGGTGAAGCTAAAAAAGATCCTGAGTCAGCATCTAAAAAGAAAAATACTAATATATTAAAAAAACTCAATGAAACTATCAAAAAAATTAACAATACAGAGGAGATGCCAGAAGGCAAAGAAGGCTCTGCATTTAGAAAAAAATATAATGATTTACTTTTAGATGCAATTTATGATTTAGATGATTCTCACATAAAAGATGTTCGACAACTCAAGTCTATTATAGATGAACCAGTCAGTTTAAAAGACTACTCTGGATTTTCTGCTAGCAAAATAGTTCAAGAAGAATTTGATGTAAAATTTGGTAGATTATTCCAAGCAGAAAATGATAGAAAAAAAAGGCTACTAAGCAGTAATTATTCAAGTAGACTTTTAAAGTCTACTTATATTAAAGGTGCTACTGAAGAAGACAGCAATAGTTTATCTGAGTGGGAGCAAACTTTAAGAACAGATAAAACTTTTTCAAATTTTGTTGATGGCAGTAGTTCAATGACCAAAGAAAGCGATTCTTTTAAATACGCAAATGCTGTAATCAACGTTTCTCGAAAAAATCCCAATGCTTTTAGAGGTCTTAGAGACGAACAAGGAAAACTTCAAGCTGGGGCAATAGTTTATGAAGATTACAACCGAAGAAATTTATTTGTTCAATACTTAGCTTCAGCACCACACAATATGATAAAAAATCATCCTGACAAAGCTGCTGGCGCAGGGGTCGAAATGATTGCAAAATTGGTTCAAGAATCTAAAGAATTAGGATTTGAAGGCAAATTGGTATTAGGTGGACAAAGTGGTACTGGGTATGAGTTTTATAAAAAATGCGGTTTTGAAGGTGATGTTTTACCTCCAGAAAAAGCTGAGCAGTTTTTACAAAAATTGGAAGAATCAAAAAAAGATTTAAAATGACTTTTTTGCAAGAGTTACTTTTAACTGAAGATAAATACGGTTTCAGTGTAGGTCAAGATAATCGTCATGATTCCGACCCAGTACGCCCCGGTTACACCTGGGTAAACGATCGCACTGTAAAAGGTGGCGGCTATTGGCGTAAAGGTGAAGCCCAAAAACCGGAACCGATAGAGCGTAAAATCAAAGTCAAGTCTCAAGAAGAATTTGACGAATCTGGCCCTGGGCTTGCTGTTGCAGACGATTTACTAGAAGCCGATTCTGAAAGAGAAGCTCAAATACGCGGCGCTTTGATCAACGTCATGGCTGAGTCGGTGGATACTGCCCTAAATTCAATCAAGCAAGTACATAGTCTAGAAGGCTTGCCCCCATTTGATATTGAATTACAAAACGACAAACAACACCCAGGCGACTACGGTGGCATGGTTTCTGTGGGTAGGATGGATGCATCAGGTAACAAATCTTTTAGGCTTGGGGGATTTAATTTAAATATTGCTGCCCTGGAAGCTTCTTTATTAAGTGGCAAGAACATGAATGAAGCCAAAAGCTTAGTCAGGTTAACCACCATTCACGAAATGGGGCACACCTTAGACTTAACCGCTTTGGGTAGTTCGTCAGACCGCTTCGCCACCACAGATATGAACCTCGACGGCACAACCAACCCCAACACAGCAGACCCACAACTCGCATCTTTAGTTTCGACTTTAGAAAATTCTCAAGGTATAGCCAGAATCAAAGAAAGAACTGATGCAGCGACCAATTCCCAAATAAAAGCTTACGGCGAATATCTTCTCTCCCCCCACGAAACTTTTGCTAGAGCCTACAGCCAGTATATAGCGATTAAATCAGGCGATGAAAATTTGCGGCAATATATTAACGAGTATGGAATCTCTTCAAAAAGAGGTGGTGGTAAGTTTGGTAATGGGCATTGGGATGAAGCTGAATTTAGGTCTACGATAGAACCAGAATTCGATAGGGTCTTTAGAGAAAAAGGTTGGCTCAAATAATTTGTAATTCGTAATTCGTAATTCGTAATTGGAAGAAGGGATGAATAATGGACGCTGAAACTCGTGCTATTTTAATGACCGAATATGAAGTAAGTATAGAAAGTATAGATATTATCGAAGATAAAGATATTTCTTTAGATGAAGACAATTTTGATATTATTGAATGTGCCAGAGCAAAAATATATTACTTTGATATTTTAAAGTTAATTGAGTACGTTTATGGAATGACAATGGCTTGCGCTCAAGAGATGTATGCTGTGGTGGTTTATGGTAAAAAACCAATCACTATTGTTGTTGAGGAAGATGACGTAAAAAAAAAGTTGATAGCGCAGAGAAGGCAGAAGGCAGAGGGCAGAGGGCAGAAGTTCTTTCATCTAATTACGAATTAGCAGAAGGGGGAGAAGATATCGTAGATTTGATTGTTAAGAAGTACGCCAAAAAACTACCCATTGATTATATAATTCGCACTGTTTATAAAAGCCTGGATGAATTTTCATCACTGGAAGAATTGCGCGATCGCACTGCTGAAATCTACCCAAAAATTAGCCCTAAATTATTCACCCAAGCGATTGAAGAATGCCGAATACTCGCTCACTTGGCAGGAATGGCAGATGTTGAAGATGAGTTTTTAGAAGACAGGGGTGATAGTGCTATTCAACAAAGAACTGATGCTAAAGTTTTCGCATGGCTTAGTCAACCCTTCAAAGAAGCGATCGCATATTTCCGCAAAAAAGTCATCATTCCCGCCCAACGCTGGGACGAGTTCACCGCCCAAAACCACGATTTTGCTTTCACTGTTGCTGGATTAACCAAAGCAGACTTACTTGAAGATGTGCGCTGGCTAGTTGATAAAGCCATCTCTGAGGGTAACGACTACGAAACCTTTAAAAGTCAATTTCGCCGTCTAATTGGGCGTAAAGGTTGGCATCCAAACGACAAACGAATCTATACAATTCTGGATACTAATTCTCGTCGTGCTTATGCTGCTGGTCGCTACGAGCAAGCCACCAATCCTGATATGCTGCAACGTCGCCCTTATTGGGTGTGGAAGCACCGCGATTCTGTTGTTCCTCGCCCAAATCACTTAGCACTGGATAATAAGGCGATCGCGGCAAACCATCCATTTTGGAAAGTCGCGCTTCCTAGTTGCTTTCCTCCTGAAACTATGGTTGCTACTCCAACGGGATGGAGGAGAATTGACAGTTTTTCTACTGGAGATTTAGTAATTGGGGGGAGCGGTAATATCCAACCTGTCGATGCCGTCTACAAAAGATGGTATAGCGATAAGCTCATTAGGGTGGTTACAGAAACATCCGGCGAACTTCTTTCGACCCCAAATCACCGTATTTTGACCCTTCGGGGATGGATTAGAGCAGAGAATTTGCAAATCGGTGATGTACTTGTTCAAATTGGTGAAACATCCGCGCTTAATAACACTATTAGTAATGTAAACCAAGTGAATTTGGCATTCGGTAATGACTTGATGACGAATCCAGTCCAAGGGGTATCTGCTAGCGTTAATGCACTCAATACCCAGACGCAACGATGGAATGTAGATATCGACCCATCTAGCAAATTTGTCTTTGGAATAAACAACACAAAAATTGTGACTTGTAGAAAATTCCAAACTATGGAGGTGGTCGATAACGATAGACTCGTATTTTGTGGGAGAAGTTCTAGGGTACATAAGACAATTAGGATTTTGAATCATTGTCTTATGACTATTAGTAATAGCTTTCTCTCTAACATCTTTTCTAAGAAAAGAGCTATTAACTTTGAGTTTTTCACACATCTTTCTAATAGATTCAGAGTTTTGTTTGTTGATACCTATCCTTGGGTGATTGCCATTCTTTTGTTTTTCAACAAGCTCTTTCATTTTGGCTCTAGAAATTTTTCTGCGTTCGGGGTTTCTAACAAACTGAATCCTAACTTTCTCGCTTGTATCTCTAGCGGGGACACTGTAATAAACCAACATCCTCATTACAGTTCTTTCGTTGACCCCCCAAAAACTAGCAAGTTCTCTAATCGTGAAATTTTGGTCGATATACCTGCTGCGGAGGGCTTCACTAATGGTTATCCCCTCGATTTGTTCAATTCTCTCGATGATTTTTCTTCTTGGGCCTTGCAAAACGCGATTCTTCATAAGGTTATCGACTTAGGGCGCTGCTGCTATTCTGGCTATGTATATAATCTTAGCGTTGTAAGGGACGAGAGCTATTGCTTGCCTCAATCTGTTGTACATAACTGTGCCTGGGGATGCAGATGTACCTTCTTCTCTGCCAACGAGCGCCTGCTCGAACGCATCGGCGCACAAATTCTCAATAACCCCCCAGACCCTAAAACCATCGCCGAAGCAGGGTTTCAACGTGCCCCAGGACTTGACCCCGAATCTGACAGACAAGATGTTCTGGAGCAGGGATTATCAAGATTTTCACCAGACATTGCAGAGCAAGTACGCCGAACGAAAGAATAAGCATTTCAGCTTGCATCTGGGGAGTAAGTCCCCAGATGCAAGCCTCAAACACTGATTCTTGCGTTGAATTAAATCAAGATTCCATGACATCTTATACCCTCGTTCCTTGCGACCACATTTTTGAAATCCCTACCCATGTAGCCAAATGTCCCTACTGTGAAGCTAAGTTGTATGCTAATGCGTTCGCTTGGGTGGAGGAAGATGACGGATGGGTAGCAGAGCAGCTAGAAATTAGCTGTGATACAGAGCCAGATATTCAATCTGATGAATGGGATTTGTGGATGCACAATCATTCCGATATGCCCTATGTATATCAACTTCCAATTAATACAAAAATTGAAGATTACATCAACAATAATTTTCGATTTGATTGTCTATAATGTGCTATTATTATAATAGCGATTAATCCAGTTATTCTTGACTAAAACAGTGGTTTTTACTAAATCGTCTTTCCTACAAAGACGATTTTTATTTTTTACATAAAAAACTTACTGCATCAATAACCAGACCCCACTTAGCCCATTTCACTCTCTTCCTCCACTTATTTAACAAATCTTGAGGGAAAGGACTAAATCTACTCAATGCATCTTTTAAATGATTAGCGTGATCAAATTCGTCTCTTGTCATTTGAGACGCGAGCGCACTCAAATCGCCATCTTTTAATAAAGCTAATTCTAAATATAAACTTGCTATTTCTTCTTCTAAGACACACATAAAAGCTATCCTATCTTCCCAAGAATAATCAAATGCTGCGCGATTATAGAATAGCAGTCTAGAAGATACAAACCTGTAAGACATCCCATCAAAATTTTCTAAAACTCCTGTCAATCGTTCTCCAGGATAAGTATAAGAGTCCCAAGTTACAACCTTCGGTTTATTGAAAGGAGTGATAAATTTCTTAACTAGATTCTCTTGCCCTCGGAGGATTGTAACCCACCTGCCAGTGCCAGTTCGAGTTATGCGATCGCTTCCATCTGCAAGACTTGAGAGCATTTTACCGTGTTTGTTTTCTTCCTTGGCTTGTTTCTCTAAGAAGGCGGCTAAATATTGCCGATCTTCTGCGAGAGCTTGCTGTTGTAATTTTTCAATAAAAACAGCATTTCCATATTCGATTTTTGCTAAAAATCGAATAAACCTTTGTTTATTAAGCAAGCCTAATTTAACAATTAATTTATTAAAAATTGACGACATTCTTTATGTTTCGTAGTGGTGAAAAAATTATATATAGAATCATTATTAAACTAAGTATCATGACTTTATATATAAATCCAAAAATCATTAAACCCCAGCTTTGTTGTTTTTCTTTCTTTTGTTTCTTCATTAATTGTATCCCACTAAAGTAATTACATCCCCATTAATTGTAAAACAAGTACCATCCAAATAATTACTTTTAGATGGGTTTTTAGCGTATACAGAAATCCATCTAAAAGTTGAGGTGATATTAATAGTAATTTCACCTCCTGCTTGAGATATTGTGGCAGCAGGCGTAGATTCTTGCCCAGTGCGTGAAGTATTTGGTTCTTGCGACCATCTATAAACTGCAATTGCACTACTTCCAGCTTGAATATTAATATCAAATCCAACTTGGATAATTAATTTTAAGCTAGTCTGTGGAGCTAGAAATTCAAAAGCTTTACCACCAACCTCGCAACTAGAAGTACAAATAATGTTGCCTCCGAAAGCTGCTCCTCCACCGACTCCACCACCGCTAAACTGAAACCATCTACCTACATTGTCAGACGAAGCTACTATTTTTGGCGGATTTTCGGCGTCTGACGCCGATCTCTTATATCGATACCAAGCAGAAGATCCCGTACCATCGTCGTTTACAGTCAAAAACATTTTATCTACCCTTTTTGGGGTAGATTCATCGTTCAAAGCTTTTAAGGCACTAATATTATCTACAGATAAAGCGGTATGAATAAACGACATATCTAAGCCTGTAAAACGTTACCATTACTATCGACCAAAACGCTGCCATTGCTATCTGTCAAGATATTGTCGAAATTTAAAGCGCTGACATCTGGCAATGGCAAACTAAAAGTTAAGTAAGCGTTACCTCCAATTCCGGTGTTAGTGACACTAGCAGGTGACCCAGGTTCTAAAATTGTTACTTCTGGATTAACTTCAATATTTGGTGGCTCTAGTCCATGCTCTCGTTCGTATACACAAGGGGGCGAAGCGTGGGAGATGCTAGTTACTGTATTGATATTGAGATATGCAATACAAAATTGATAATTACCAGTGCTAAATACGCTGCTACCACTAACAGTGCTGCCTACAAAACCCTCAATATTAAACAACCCGACATTACTAGGAACCGTTGGCAAATTAGAAGCAGTAGAACTAACCAAAGACCCGACTAAAATTTCTTCCCCATCTTCCCCAACAATAGGTATATCAAAGACTTGGATAGTCCCACCTCCAACTGGACGCACATATACTCTTACCTTCGTGGCATTTAGCTGTGCTACCATTCCTGCAATGACATCTGGATAATCATCCCGAATTGTTGTTGGATGCATCAAAACTATCCGCAACAACAGCGCATTTGTTAGAGCGCCAGCAGTAGACCAATCGCTAATTTGCCCTACTCCATCAACCGTACTTACCAAAGCTCTGAGCGCTGCCGTTTCTTCCGGGACGCTATTGGCAACAAAGCAAGTACCGTTGTTGGTAATAATTACCTTTTGGTCAGAGGCATTCGCTTCCAATCCCGGAACTAATTGCTTTCCTAGTTTGCGGAATTTATAAAAAGCAATCGACCCACTCCCCACACCAGCGACTAAATCCAATCCCGACCCATTGGGTAAAATTCGTCTGCGCTCATCTGTAGCAACAATGTAATTGCCTAATAAATCCGCCACTGGGTCATACTCTGAAAAATTTGGAGCAAGGCGCGGGTAAATTTTTACAATTGCTCCTTGGGCTATGCTATTACCCACATCCGCGTCGTCAAAGGCCATTTGCACTTGCAGAACATATCCGTAGTTGGGAAGTAAAGGCTTGGGCAGTGCAAGATTTGTTACTTTGTCGCCTTGATATGTGAATGTCCCACTACTCACTACCATATCTGTAGTATCAAGTGCCCCAGTAGTTGTGTTGACGTACCCCAAAAACGCCAACTGCAACAATCCTTTGAAATCATCTGCCCCTACATCTTCGTCATCTGTTGCCACACTCAAGCGAATTCTTTTTCCTTGAGGGATTTCAAAGTTTGTATCGTTGACAATCCAAAACCTCACTGGTTCTGATAAATCTCCACTGGAGTCGTAATCAGGGAAAATAATCGCTGAAGTATCGGTGATTTTTGATAGCTCGATATCGCACCCACCCTCTGTTAAGGTGCTGGCAATGTATGGATTGAAATTTTGTGGCAAACAAGCAACCCAATTAGCATCCCTGGTCTTCCACTCAACAATTTGATTTGTAGAATTTATAAGCCTCCGCATACCATTAATTCTGTAGCTATTAGGCAGTGCTGTTGGATTTGCAACAACTGTCCTTAGCTCAAAATGAGTGTCCCTGAATAATGTAATCGTTGCAGGTAAATTGGTGGGCGTTCCATCTATCTCATATCCCAAGTAGGTAGCGACTACGCATCCGTTTTCTGGGACGGTATCATTCGACATTACTATTCCAATTTCATGGATATCACTAGCGGTTTTTCTAATTGCACTAGGAAGAGTAATTTCTACACCTTGGTTAGACGCGATGGTAACATCCGTTCTTAGAGAAAATAATGTTATTCCGGCCCGGTTACGGCAATATATCCAAATGCTTTTATTTCCAGCACTAGCTTCTGTTGTAGACCCTGAAACAACATTGACTGTAGGTGGTGGTGGAGTGATAGTAGAGGCGTATTGCGATCGCATTATTTAAAATAAGGTGTTTAAAGTAATTCCAATGTTCCTGCAAAACTACCATTCAAAGATACTAAATCTTGTAAATTAGTGACATATCCAGTACTGCACATTATCGTTAGCAACGTTATAGGTTGTCCATTTTCACTAGGAATAGTAAAAATGAGTTCGTTCGTTTCTTCAGAGTTTATCCTTGTATATCCTTCTGGCGGTTCGAGGGAATTAATAAATTCTGGGAAATCTCCACTACCAGCAATTGCAGCCACCCATCCAAAATCACCTCCCGAATAACTGCCAGTAAACTCAAATTTTATTTGAGGATTAGTAAACCCAGACCCCGTAATTTGAGCGCGAATATAAAAACCATCTGACGAACCTGTAGCATTGTATTGCGTACTAGCTGAAAACGAGCGCTTGCCTTTACTCCTAATAATAGAATTACTAGAACTGCCTCCAAGATAAATATCGTTATAACTACTAGTAGGGACTGCAATCTCAGGATCTGTAATAAAACTAACTACTTTAGAAGGGTCTGAAAATGAAGCACTGTGAGAAAATTCCCAGAAAATACTATAAGATTCCTTGTTGGATAATGCTTTTTTCTTCGATCTTCTATTAATTACAGTTAGTTCATTTAAAACCTGTGTTTTTGTAATTGAAAAAGCATAATGTTGTCCTTCAGCTTTAAACACAGCACAATCACCACTACCAGTTATATTAGCTGCGATCGCCACAACTGAAGTTCCATTACTGCGTCTGACATTTACCGTGCCGTCGTTGTTGACGCTACCACAACTACCAGTAAAAATTACTTGACTAGATTCGATTAGATCTAATATATCTTGAGAGAGTTTATTCATTACCGAGAAATTGCAGTAGTTTGTCCAACAACATTATTGCTATACATTTGTAATTCAAAGGTTTGTCCGTTAATTGTACCCACTAACTTGTTGCCTTGTACTTTGAGCTTTGGTTGCTGAGACTTGATAATCGTGATTAGTTGTTGCGCTAATTGCTGTTCTGTTTTCATAAAATCAATATTTCCTTCTATTTGGCGAGTTAATCAACACCTTACCTAATTTAGTTGTTGTTCCACCACTGACAATCATTTTTGGGTCAGTGCTATTATCATCACCTTCAGTAGGAGCATCTTTTTTATCAACTTCTATGGTTCTTGCCCTGACCAATCCCAATGATAATGAGATTGGATCTGATTGACAAATAGGTACAAGTCCAAATTTTGTAGCCACACCTTTGAAGCTCAATTTAAAAGATGCACTAATTATCCTCCAATCACCAAGATTCTGAAATCTGTCTAATTCTGTAACCACGCGATCGCCATCACACATATTTGGATAGAAAGAAAACACCGAACGTTGACAAGTATCTTTTTGCATACCCTCAATCTTGAGTTCTGTAAGTGCTGCTTTTAATGCTTCACCGTAAGTCGTTGCTAGCGGGTAACTTCTACTTCCTCCCTTGGAAATTAAGCTAGAGTCATCAGAAGTCATGAAGTAGCGTTGTTTTTTAGGTTGAATCACGCGCGTACTTTGGGTTCCATCCCGTTTTTCCCAATCAGATTTACGGGTTGTCGCTTCTGGTAGCCTTCCTGATAAATCTTTAAAAACTACTTTCTCAGTCAAATCAGAAAAACCAGAATTTTGAGTAGAATATTCGCTGATTTTCTCTTTATATTTATTAGTATTAATAATTGTGCGCTCGGTTATATAAAACGACTCCTCACCAGTGGTTAAAGGTGCTAACGGAGCGTCAGGAGTTGACTCAGGGTGTGGAGTATAAGCAAATGAAGATACTTTTCTGCTTTCCACCAATATTGACATCGGTTCTACAAAATTCGGGTCTGGGTAAAGAATCCCTACCTTTCCATTACTCGATATTTCTTGTCTGAAAGAATCAATCTTTTCTTTTATTCTTGGCTCTAGTTCTGTATAAAATTTCCATTCAACACTAAATGGTAAATTTTGTTCTGTATCTTCATACAAACTACGACTGTTAATTAATGAATATGCTGTTGAAGACTCTGAAGGAATTTGTTTAAATTTAGCCAATTCGTATCTAGGGTCATCTGAATATAGCGTCACTAAGTCTTGGTCTGATTCTTGAATAAACCTAAATCTCCTCCATCCTGTGGCATTGATTTCAGTTAAATATTTAGCATTACTGTTAAATGTACCACTCGTTCCTGAATAGCTAACAAAGTTCTCATAATCTGGATGAACAACCAAATAAACAAAACCAGATAAATCTGTGTTTGCATATCTAGGGTCTGGATCTTTGGCTTTGATATTTAAAGTTAATCCATCTATTCTTTCGTATTTATGTTCAGTTTTTTGGTATTCAATTAATCTCCAGTAATCCTCTGGGTTACTACTAAAAGGCAGTCCATTTTCTAAACAAATATCCTCCGCTAAATATTCAAATGCCCAAATCCAAATTTCTTCTTTACTTGTATTTCCATTAACTAAAGTTGTCTTACGTTTTGTTTTCTTCTGTCCTTGTAAATCATGACAGTCTGTCATATTTTTGAGAACTAAACTTCCTTCTGGGGGTTTTTCTAAATCCTCGTCTACTTCTTCTAAAGTTTGAATAACTGGTTCTTTTAAGCTAAAAGTACTTTCAGGTGTTGCATCGATGTTTTTGTTCTCGCCACTTCCCCAGGTTAATTCTGTATCTCGATACCCAATAAAATCTGTTAAAGTATTTTTGCCATCTGTAATAACTTCTTGGTTGCCCAACTGCCAACTTTTACCACCAGAACTCAATGATTTTAACTCTACGCCTTCTGTGAAGGACACGTAACACCCATTGATTCTGGCATAATCTTTAACCACTGCATCAATGGTAACTGCATAGTCTTTATCAGCATTACTGGGAATGGCTACATCAAATCTTTCTCCAGAATAAGGCACTCCTACAAAGGCGCAGATAGTCCCTATTCCCACACTTACGCTACCTAAAGGTACTAGTTTAAAAACTTTAATATCTTGAGTAACTAAATCCTGCCATCGAGATTTTAATCCCACCGATATCGTGTAAGTATTAATCAAGTTGCTTTTCCAAACAACTCCTTTGCGGTCATACCCGTAACTTTCAACTTCAAAATCTATGCCGTAAATCTTTAAATAAATCTTTCTAGTAGTATTGTTAATTCTATGGTTGTATGTTAATTCAAATTGTTGTAAATCTTGATCTGAAACATTGGTGTATTCTAGACTACCACTAGGGAAGCCTTCAAAATTCAAGTTCCAACCAACACCACCAGAATACATGGGAATAGGTAGTAGTGGAGGATTTTTGACAATATCACTTTTTACATAATTAGTTCGCGCGATCGCGGGCATACTTTTAAATTTTTAGTTATCTATTGAAGTTAATAGACCCAGAAATTTCGGTAACTTTGTTGATTGACGACTCTTTGAAGTACGGCAAACTGTTTTCAGTCAAAAATAGATTGGCAATGCGTTGCGATTTATTCCAAGTAAATTCCCACACTTTAGGGGATGCGGACACCTTTGCAGGACTAAAATTATGCCCTGCCCATTCAATGCGATCTAAATATTCAACATTAGGAAGATAAAAGCTGACAACAGCACTCAAATACTCAAATTCTCCAATCTCTAATTCCCCAGTTATTGATAGCTTTTGTCCCACCTCCAAAGATACTTGCTCGTTGGTATGAATAGTCAGAATCTTACCTGTTTGACTAAAACTGCCAATCCCGTCACCAGAAGTAAAAATTAATCCCTCGCTTGCAATGCTAGTGGCTATAAAATCTTCTGCCAATTCGACTATGTAGTTTGCAGGTGTAGGAACTTCAATTTCAGCTACTAAAAATGCTGGAATTTCTAGATTTTTTTGATATAAATAAATATTATTTTCATATTGCCAGAAGGTATCAGGAATAGCTGAAGCTGCATCAACAGTTTTTTGCCATAAAGAAATTTGTTTTGCTATTGAAACTGAGGTTGTTTTCCAGTATTTACCAATCGCAAAAGGTATTTCTAATACAACATTTTCTAATTCCCATCCTGGATTTGTCCACCAATTCGCATAGCAATTTATCCGTAGTATAGGCGCTGTTTGTCGATAATTATTTATCCAAACAATAAATGTAGGAGCTAATTTATTATTTACTGTATTTTGGGTAAGATTGGGACTAACTAACCTAAACATCAAGAATAAACTTGGCTTTCAAATAGCAAATCAATGCTGTCAAATATGTTGTTTCCGTTTACGGTAATAGGAGCAGACGGCGTTACTTTGGTTAGCAATGCTGATGGTATTATGTACCCTAAAATATTGATATCTTGTGCTGTAGCGCTACCATTAATAAGTCCAGATATATTGTTTTCTCGCTCATTTTCTAAGATAACTAAATCTGTATCTGTTGCACCTACAACTTTTAGAGTCACGGTTCTTTTGACAATTGGAATTTTGTTAACGTTACCGCCTCTGTTGATGTTAATGTCTAAGCTCTCACCGTCCCCGAAAGAAATTGCATCTTGCTTAAAGCCAAATCCACGGTACTGGAAAAAAACTACATCTAAAGCCATAGTCTGTGCTGTTAATCAACTATGCTCTAAATTAACCCTTTTTCGCTAGTTATTAATGGATTTGCTGTTTCGGCAAAAAAGAGCCGATACCTAAATCTAAGTCTGTGGTATTTGCTCATGTTTGTACAAAAAAATACAAGTACAATACTAGATACTTTATAATTTATGAATATGGAAATCAACAATCAAACTACTACTAATACTGAGCGTAAATATAATGGTGTAACTTTATTTTTTGGGAAATACAAAATTCACTTAGACCCATTTGAGTTATTGTTGTTTGGGCTTGTGCTTCTGCCTACTGGAATTTGTATTCAAGATGCTTGGAATGGAAAATTGACTTTTAAAGAATCAATAACACGAATTTCCATGATTGCATTTTATAGTGCTGTGGTTAGGCTTTCTCCTACCGAGCAGATTTCTTTTTGGCTATCGAATCATTATATAGGTAAGAAGTGATGTGGAATGGCTGCACAAATTAAAGCATTGGATTTTAAATTTTATTTACCCTAAAAAAAAATATTATAAAGTCCCCAAACTAATGAGACGGTGGGATGGCGCTCACTGTGCCGTTTTGCGAATTCAACGCAATACTAAAGGTGGCATGAGTACTTATCGAATAACTTCTAGATATGGAGGATGTGATTATCTAATTACACTTGATGATTTATCAGAACTAAAAGCAGAATTACTTGGAGAATTCAATGGTATAACTATTAAAATTCTTGGAGATAGTTCGCCACTCACGCACCGATTTTCGGTGTGGCGTATTTTTATTAATGGTAGTTCTTCTGCTATTGGTATATGGGATGTAGATTTACAGGGAATCACCTCTAATTTGAATCTGCGACACCTTGCGCCAGTTCGGGCTGTCGCAGGTGTCGCACTTAAACCACTCTCATTGATTCATAGTAAAAAAAACTCTGAATTGAGTTGGCATAATCAAATGGAAAGAATTGATTGGATTGCTTTACTAGAGAGGCGAATTAGGGGAGAATTAAACAATCCATCTCACAACATTAAAGCTACTATTGTTTACCAACAAGATAATCTTTAAATGCTGAAACCACCCTAATTACTTGGGGGTGGTTTTTTTATTATTCAATTGCTTGTACAGTCAGCGATTGAATTTCTGAGTCGTCTTGTTCAAAATCGTGAAGTTGATATTGCCATTGCCCATACAACAAAGGCATATTTATAGTCACCCAATCAATTATTTTTTGAATCTTGCCTGAATCACCTAAGCTATCTGTAAACTCTTCATACCACTGTTCTTGGGTAACGCCCCATCCAATACAAAATCCATCGCCTTGCATACTCTCTCGATAATTCCTAAATCGCTCTAACTCTTGTTGACAAGCATCTAAAAACTCTAGACTATTAACCGAACAATTATATTTTTGTGCGATCGCCGAAGCTTGTTCCTCTAACTCTTGTCGTTTGGCATCTTGCTGGCGTTTTCTGTATTGCTGTAAATCTTCAACGCTCAAAATGTCATCATGACAATCTTGTAGAGCTTTGAAAAGCTGTTTTTTGGTGTTTATTCCATGACATCCAATTTCATTTTCTCTAAGAAAATTAACTATCTCATGAGAATTTACAAGTTGCACAATATTGGGCTTTTCGTTGTCGTTACAGTCATAATCTAAGAATGAAATAGCTACACCCAACCCGTCAAATGTTGTAGCGACATATATTTCGTCGTCTATTTTCTGTTGCTGCATACTCTCAATACGTGCTGAAAAAACTTCCCATCTTTCCATGTCAACTCCTAGCTTTTACGAAAACAACTTGATAATATCGAACACTAAATCAACGACCTGTCCACCAGCAGCAATACCTTTTTGAACTACTTGCCTAACATCATCAACCTCCTGCTTTTTAAGCTTTCTGGGTTGTGGTTGCGCGGCAAGTTTTTTAGCTTTTTTCCTAGTCATGCTTCATCTCCATCATTTTCAATCTCGTCTGCTGTAGGACATGGTTCAAAAAAATCAGCACCATACGCACAGCAATTTCTAACAACAACCAAAGGGCAAATCTGTTCTCCAGTCAGCACCCACTGATTGATGTAAATTTCATCATCTATTTGTCTGCGGTGGGGTAAATCAACAGCAGGGGAATACCCCAACCTTAATGCAGCAACTTTAGTGCGATCGCCCTGTAGCCGATTAAAAGTCACAGTTCTTACTGGCAATTCGTAGATAGCTGCTTTGCCACCCCAAAGCCCATCAAATACAGTAGCAACTTCATAGTCAATAACTAGATTCAGTTTGCTAATCATTTCATTTAAATCAATTCCCAGTAAACATTTAACAACTCAATCGGGACATACCTAATATCAATTTCAGGATTAGCCTTTTGACAAGCTTGGGCAAACTGCCAATCTTCTGAGGCATTGTCAGTGTGAGCGTCCCCTACAATCCAATAGTTTCTAAATGACTTACCAGCATCTTTTGTGATATTCAGAAAAGCCTCAATTCCTGGTTTATCAGTTCTACCTGTGCATGTTTCATGCACGAATATATTTGACAATAAGTTGTAATAAATTGAGTTATTGCCACCTTGGTTGGTTGCAAATTGCCAAACAAATCCAATATCAAATTCTTCATCAAGGTAAGCAGCTAACAAACGTATTTCTTCTTCTAAAAAATCAATTGTTTTTTGCCCGGTTCCTATACCTCTTTGGTTGCTGACAACGTATAGCAACGACGACCTCTTGTCGTATTTTTTTGCCCATTCTTCAAACTCTGGTACGATTTCAAAATCATCAGGCGATCGCGGAAAAGTTCGCCCTTCTTTTGGACATTTAATAGTTTTATCCATGTCGAAAACAATTACATTTGGATAATCCAGGCCCCTCATTTGCACAGCAATATCTTTTGCAGTTATTCCTAATTTTTGTACTGGATTAAACGGTTCCCATCCAGACCGCATACTTTCGAGTACCGCATCAGGAACATTGTGTGTAGAAGTTGTACGCTCCCCATTAGCAAGTATCACAGCTTCACTCGTAACTACATGAACTGCATAACCGTATTTAGCAGCTAATTCAATATACGGTTTGCGGTAAATATTACGGGTAAAAGTGTTATGTACTATTATTTCCTCCTCCCCCGCTTTCATCCACTCTTCAACGGTGTTGTGACACCATTCATGAGACGTTTTTTGCAAGTCTGCTTGATACACCCCATCTATATACAAATTTGGGTAGTCGTCTGCTGCGATCGCTTTTCCCGGTAGTTTCTTAGATAAAGAGGTTTTGCCATCACCAGGACAACCCATTACTAAAGTCACGGTTTTGTGCATTGAAATAACTCCGTTTGTTTTTGAACTTCTACTTGAGGTAAAACTAATTCCTCAATATCTTGCTTAGAAACACATCTGTAGACTGGTTTTCTGTATTCAATGACCCGATTCATTGATTGGTCGAGAACTTCTCCAGTAACAGTCTGTTCTCTCACATCTGTGACTAGCAAAAGCCTATAGTCAGGCTTCTTGTCCGGGAGAGGAATTACTTTAACAATGTCGCCTTTTTGGTATTTCATTCTTAGAGATTAGCAGATTTTGTACTTAATCAATACAAAGTTTACATTTATTTACAATTAAAATGGGAGAATCGCATCTAGAATTTCTCCGAACAGCGTTTCTGTCTCTATTGAGGCGTTAAGAGTGGTTAATCTATTCTGCTGTTGAAAATACTGCAACACTTCTTTTAGTTTTCCAGATTCTTGATTTAGCTTTAAGTAGATAGCAAAATCAAATTCTGTAATCATGCGACATTGGCTAAGATTTCGTGGAAAACTATCAATTATCCAGCTTGGTTTCAATAAAATATCTTTTGCTGCTTCAACTACAGCAGGATCATCCAAAAACTGCCAGTCATAGTATGAAGTGGTGTAAAACTCAGCCAGTTTTTTACCTTGGACGTTCTTGATAGAATTAGAATCGCTTAATAAAATAATTCTCATCTCAGTAACCGCAGTGCAGCAAATAATATGATTTTCAATCATTATCAATACTATGTCGCTAAAGTATAATTCGTAAGTCGTAATTGGTAATTGAGTTTCTTAATTACGAATTACGACTTACGAATTACGAATTATTCAAGGTCTTGGGCGTTGATGCTCAACTCTTGCTCTAAATAAGCTTTCTCTTTCTTGAGTTCGAGTATCTTGCCGTTCACCAAATCCCGATCGCACCTTTTAGATGCCAGTTGTTGGGTGGATTCTTCGAGTTGTCGGCTAAGGATTTGTAAGCGATTTTGCAAGTGGCGATCGCTCCCGGCAATCTTCGCATGGCATTCCCGCATATTCCTAATCAATCGCTGTTCGGTCAAACGGTAAGCAAAATCATAATTACCTTCACCTTTTAACCACAACTCAACACTTTCACCTTTTTTACTTACATGGAACCTGCTGATGATTTGCATACCACCATATTCACCAATGCATATTGGCAGACTAGAGAGGAAGTCTTTATCGCTTGCTTCTAAATCTAGAGTAGTTTTTTCTAAATTAGCTTTGATGATTTGGTGAATGTGGGCATCAGCTAATTTAATAGCTTTCTCGTTTTCTTGTTCGTTGTAGGTTGTATCTCCTACTTTGCAAACAAAGTATGGATTGTTAATGTGAGATTTAGCAACTTCAACATCGTTTTTACCTAACTCCAACTGATTAGCTACGTACTTAATATTGGCTTTGATAACAGGCAAGCTAATATCACTAGAACCAATATTTAGTTGATTGATTTCTCTGAGTAGCAAATTAGCCCGACTTTCTTCCATTTCTAACTCGGTTTTGAGTTCCATGTACCGCATAAACCGTATGTCGCCGCTAGCGTGAGCCGACAACATCATAAATAACAATAGCTGGTCGTCTTCCTCAACTATCCTCCTTACCGATGGGTCACCCCTTAGCACTTGTTCGCGGGATTTTAGCTTAGTTTGTAGCAAGTGCATTTGAGCGGCGTCGGCCCCGAAGTTCCCATTCTTGCCTTGAGTCAGATATTGATAAATGATAACTTCCTCGTTTTCGTTCCCGCTTCGCACTGGGCGACCTAATCTTTGCTCGTACTCGTCTGGGCGTCTAGGAATATCGAGAAAGTGAGCAATTTTTATTTTCCTTTGCATATTGACGCCAATACCCATAGGTTCGGTGGAACCGAAAACTACTCTTACTTCCCCAGTGTTTACTTTACGGCTCAACTCCTTTTTAGCTTTGCCTTTGGAGTGATCTTGAATAAAGGCAATTTCCTCCTTGGGGATGCCCTTATTTATTAACTGCTGCCGCATCCATTCATAAATTCCAAATTTGGCACTGCCCCCAGGTGTGCCCATATCCAAAAATACCAACTGAGTTGAGCGTTGCACTTTAGTTAGCTTCCACCATCTGTAAATCCGCCGCACTGCCCGATTGATTTTATCGAGCCGATTAATTGCTTGTTCTGGGTCGATTAACTGTGGCGCAATCATCAGTTTTCTGGCATCGGTTCCCAAAAGTAAGTGATTGTCGAACTTTTTCCCCCACTTCAAACCCAGCGCCGCCGCTTCTTTCTCGGTAAAAATCGGTTGATGAGTATCTGGATGTAGCAATCTATTACCCTCTTCATCCAATAAAAAACCCGCACTGTCGCGGGAGGGAAAAGTCAATGGTTCATCGTTGATTATCCAAGTGCGCCGCTTGGCTATCATGTCCATCTCATACTTCTGAAATTCAGATAAAGGTGACATCACAGCCTTTACCCTATGTTTAGGGCGAGTAAACCCAGCTTGCCCAGCAACGTCATCAAACCGCTTGATATGACAAACCTTGAGGTACATTTGTAACAACTCAGGAACGTTGACAAATTCCGCAAACCTCTGAGAAACTATCAAATCCCCTGAAACGCTGGGTTCCAATTTAGAAACAATCCGCCCAAAAGTAGCTGCCCAAGCGTCGAAATGAGCCAGACCCCTTTGCTCTAGTTCCTCTGGCTGCAAATAGCACTGAAATATATAAACCCCGACTAACGAGTTTGTGGGTTCTGGAGTCCCGGTAACCATCATCAAGAAATTGTTATGGTAGGTCTTCCGCATCCATGCCAATTTCAAATCGAAATCCTGTGACCTACCTGAAGGCGATAAATTTATCCCCTTAGCTTGAATTTTCGTAGAGAAAAAGTTGTTTTTGAAGCGTTGACACTCGTCAACTATTAAAAGCGACACCCCAAGGTCTTCAAAGTGAATACCGACATCGTGACAACTTGTTAACTCCTCCAAATGCGCTGTAATCTTGTCGCGCATCTCCTCCAATCGCTTGACTATGCGGTTCCCACGCTTTTTCCCGACCTTTTCACTTGTTTCACCCTTGGAGTAAAGTGCCTGTAGGTCAGACTCGATAATCGTTAACTTCTCCTCAACAAACAATTTCTCTGTTTCGACGCGAGTTGGTATCGCTTTGAAAGTTTCATGAGTAATAATGATTGCGTCGTAGTTCCAAAATGCGGCTTTTGCTAAGAACTTCTGCCGATTCACCCCCGCACAGTCTTCAGGTGCAGCACAAAGTACACTAGCATGGGGATAAGCTTCTGTAAAAGTATCGTGGAAATCAGACAAAGTCGATTTCTGGACTACAAACATAGCCTTCGTGCTGGTTTTGTGAAGTTTACGCAGCATTGCAGTGGCGATCGCTGAAATACTTTTGCCCAATCCCACCTCAAGACCCAGCAATCCATTACCATTAACCGACATTCGCCAAATGGAATCTAATTGGTAAGGTCTAAGCTGCTGCACCCACTTTTGACTCATTCCCGATCGCACCAAAACATCCCGGAACCCAGCAGGTGCAGAATCGTCCCAGTTGGGTAAAACCAACCGATTGAATTTGTGATTGTAAATCTTTTCTAGTTCCAGTCCCCTTTCCCCTTCCTTGCACCAATCAACCCAAATCCTTTGTAGTTGCTGCTGCTTCAATGCGGCTTCCCTTCTTGCAATTCGGTCTGCAATCTGTGGAACTTTGAAATGCATCGCCATCGTAAATAGCCCGTCCTCAATTTTCGTGCCGACAGCAGGGAGGTTTTTGGTTACTTGTTGCCCATTTTTGCGCTCAACGACGTAGCTATAGCCGTAAGTTACAGTATTGGCGTCAGAATTACATCTTCTTGTATCGATTTCCCAGTTACCACTAACCGTCGAGTAATAGAAGCTGGCATCAACATCAAATACATCTAGTACAAACTGTTGGTAATATTTGGTGGGTATCCAGGTTGCTCCCACCGTGATATCAATATCTGCGATCGCAACATTTAGCGGTAGTATTTTCCTCAAAGCTTGCACTTCCTCTTCAAAGGAAGCATCAGCTTCAAAAGCTTTTTCAGCTTTCTCTAGCTTGGACAAGATATCACCAGACAAGAATCTATGAGCATCAACAATTTGGAATGGGTACATAGGTAATTTCTAATTCGTAGTTCGTAATTGAGGGCATGAAAAAGCGATCGCATTTTGGTGCGATCGCTATTACAGAATTATTTTTTGAGAACTATCAGCTATCTTCTATCTCGATATCTACATAAACATAGTTAGAAGCTCCTGCACCTGCTGTATGTATATGAGAATAAACTTCTACAACACGACAAAGTTTTTTACCCAAATAAAGCTTTTGATCGGATTCTAAGTTTGTTGCATAACTCCCTAAATATACTTTCTGTTGTTTGCTCCATCGATAAAAATCTGGGTCGTACTTGTTATTTTCATCATCCCAATCAACAGGTTGTTTATAAAAAGCAGCATTACACCTGCCTTGCTCGTCAACCGTTACAGACTCTATTCGCTTATTCATACTTAACCTCTCAATGCCTCATTAAAATTAGCGATCGCAATACAATCTACAAATCTAAATTCACCAGATTCCGACTTAGAAGTTATCAATCGTAAATTAGGAGAATCGGAATTTGGAAACTTATCAAACACTGCTAAATACAGTTGGTCGCACATATCCAATAAATGTTCTCTGGCAATTTGAGCTTCATCCATTTGAACTCGCTGCAACATAACTTCAGGAGTGCCAAGCTTTTTACCTAATCTTTCTTCCTCTTCTTCGCCCATCCTACAAAGAGCTTCGCCTAATAATTCTGTAACTTTTGCATCAACTACTGCAAAATCCACCCCTGAAAAATTTGTAGCTGATTCAACTAGTAATTTAGCTGCTGCAATAACAGCATTTTCACAAATTTCTTTGTCCATGATTTTATATGTGGGAGTTTTATACTCCCACTAAAACTAACTACTCAATTGTTTTCCCACCTGGCTTATTAGATTGATCGAATCCAAAATCACCATTCAACCAATCATCATCAGAATTTTTATCAACAGGATTGGGTTGTCCATAGACTTGTTTTCCACCAACCCACTGATTATTTTTTTGAGGTTTCTTTTTTGGTTTTTCCTTACTCATGGCAACAATCCTTTAATCGCAGACTTCAACAAAACTTGATTTTGCATTTTACTGATATCGCACACCTGAAAACTCCCACACCCAACTCTGGCTAAATTCGCCATAAATGCGATCGCCTTAGCATCGTCATCCGGGCCAATATACAAAGTTGAAATCGTCCCAGTTAGCTTTTCTGCTGCTTTTAGGGCAGCATCCGCATCATCTGGATGCCCGTCGCTAACTACTAAGGTGTGCTTGGGGGCATAGCTTATGGCTTGAATAATTGCCAACCGCACATCGGTATTGCCCAATGGTTCGGGAATTGATTGAAAGTTTGGGATGCGATCGCAATTCTGAGAGAAAACCAACACAATCTCATTTATCGCCAACGGTCTATTCACCGCGTCCCGCAAAACATCAATTTTGCGGCGACCATTTTCTACTTGTTGTTCCATCGACCCAGAAATGTCTAACAAAATCACCGTAGGCGATGCTGGATTGGCGTTTAACCTGGTGGCGTACTTTTCGACTTCCCCGGTGGGAGGAATTTTAGATGCTTGATTGATGAGGAGTTGTAGAGGATTAACTAGATTACTCATGCCTTAACCTCCTGAGCAATTCCAATCGCTTTGAGATACATAGCTAAATGCCTTGGCGACGGTTCCACGTTTCCCGTTCTACAGGGAATAGAAATGTCTCCCTTCCAAGATTCAGCAATAGCTTCCAAAAAAGCTTTGAGTTGGTCTTGCTTGTCATCAAACCAACACCTGTTACCTTCACCCTCTAATTCACCAGGGGCGTGATATTGATTGCCAGTAACGTACAAACACCACTTCCAAGTCCATCGGCGTCCCGCATCTTGAAAATAAATCCTCCTGTCTGCTCCACGACTCCAAATATTAATATCAAAGTCTCCTTCATATCCCCACTGCCGAATCGCAGCAACGGCAGCAGACTTTATAGACCACTGGTTCTCAGTTTTTTCGACTTGTTTTTCGATGTCTTGCTGACGCAGCCGCGCTTCAGCTTCTTTGGCTATCCGCTTGCGTTCTTCCTCTTGCTTCTCAATCCTCAATTTCTCTGCCACGGCAAATTCAATCGCTGCTCGTTCTTGAGATGACAACACCTCCCCTTGGGCGGCCGCCCTGACCGCGCCTCCCCGCTTAATGGCTTCTGCCATCGCACCTTTTAATAATTGCAGTAGTTGGTCGTCTGTTAAAATTGAAAAATCCATATTTCCTCGCAATTTGGTAGTTCTAAGTAATGGGATGCTCCAACATCCCATTACTAAACAATCATTACTGAATCTTCCCGAACCAGCATCCATCCATTTTTAGTAGACGATGCCAAAGCCCAACTTTGGCTACAGGCTCGTAAAATGTCGTTGACATATTTGGGTGCTATCCCCAATCGTTTCCCCATTTCTGTCGCCGTGTGCCAGTTACCATCTTTAAGGATCTCTAAAAGTGCGATCGCTCTTTGGGCAGTGACGGGGCAAGGGCTAGGGATTTTACCCTGCAATAAATCTGGGGCTAGCTCTTTGAGTTGAGCGATCGTTGAATTATCCACTAATAACCTCTGATTTCTTCAAGTTTACGCATATATTCACAGGCTACTTCGTATTTCGCATCTGTGGAGAACTGCGATCGCTCAAGCCCCCATTCATAATGGATGTCTTCAATTTTCTTAAGTAGCAGAGGCGTTAGTCCCTCTCTACCTTCAAATTCTTTTTGAAGATTTTCTACTGCAACTTGTTTTTGGTATTCAGCTAACTTTTCTTTAGCTAATTTCTCAATCTCAGATTGAGAGATGACACGTCCATCATATTGAACGTCGTTCTCAATAGCAAAATTTTCTTCTGTCTCTAATTCTTGCTCGGCTTCTTTTACTAAAAGTTCCCACACTTCAGGGCTATCAATATTCGCCTTAATGTAAGAATCACGCTTGTTTTTCTCAGAATTACGACGTTCTAACTCTGATTCAAATGCTTGTCTCCATTTAGGAGAATCAAGCTTATCAGCACCCCACTCTAAATACTCTGTGGGAATTTTGCTAATGTCAGACCCTTTATGTTTTCCAAAAGTTATTGTAGTCATAATTACCTCTTTTTCATATTTTTAATATTATACCCTTGAAGGGTATATGTCAATTAGGAAGATATTTTTGTTTTTCACCCCCCACCTGCTTATTCAAAGAAACCTTATCGCCTGCTGCCATCCCTGAAAAATAGCCTTCGTAAGACCTACAAGAAGGTTTGCTTGTCCTATTCTTAATCTTGAGGTTGGCTTTGGCGTAGGCATCTAATTCGGCTTCTAGCTTTTCGTGAAGCGATCGCACTACTATTGCAGAGATAGGTTTTGATTCCCCAGAAGCAGCAATCCCATCTGATTTTTGCTTTTCTACAAGTTCGCTAATTCGAGTAGAGATGCGACTAGCACAACCAAGCCTGAAAGAATTTTTGTAAGCTCTATCGCCGTCTTCAAGACTTGCCAACCTATCAACAGCACCAACCAAATACTCAAGTTGAATTTTGGCAGATGAAATATTAGATGGGCGTCCAAGCATCATTTGTTTGACTGTAGCGCCTTTACAAATAAAGGGCATACAGTAATTAGCATTAGCTACAGCATTGAGTAAAATCTCCTTCCAAGAAACTGACCGCCCCGTTTCTTCAATAACTTGCTGTTCGACTTCTTCAGGGGAGTTGTCCTCCAAATCTGCCATCGACAACTGGTAACGAGTTAGCAGTTCTTGGGCTTTGGACATAGCCTCTGCGGCTTCTGCTTCGTTGGGCGACTGGGACAGGGCAAGCAGTTTTTTGATTTTGTCCCCAATTTTTTCAAGGTTAGGGGGTGGAGAGGTGTGGGGAGGCGGAGAAGAATTTTCTGTTTCTTCCTTAAAATACTCAATAAATTTCTCAACCTCATCTTTCCAAAAACAGTAATTATCCCAATTTTTAAAGCTTTTACGCTTCCAGATATTACTGTCTTCTTCCTTAAAAAATTGTTTTGATTCTAATAACCGCTTGGCTTTGTTATGCACCAAAATATTAGAGTCAAAATTACTAATTTCTACACCGATAGCAGTTGCATAAAATATAGCTTTAATCTCCATTAAACCCACTCCCTATAAACTAATTTCAGCTTGAGTAAAATCTCCAAAGCAATATCGCTATCTAAGCCCGATTTTTCAGCAATTTCATCCAATCGTACTTCCCCGAACCACCCCATACACCAACTAAAGGCATTAGTTATTCGAGTATCCAAGTCCTCTTCAAAAAAGTGTTGCCCATGCAGTGATTTGGGAGGATGATTAATTCGTTTGTAGAAAATATCAGATTTATTCCCAGATTCATCGGTTAGCTGGCTTAAATAAATCTCCAATCTGATATCATTCCAGATGCCATCGTAGTAGCTTTTACAGTTTTTAAGTAAACCAAATTCACCTACAAAGTCATCGTAGAAATGATTGAGTTGTTCCCGTAAGCGATCGCACTTTTGGTCATCCTCCTCAGTCGTTTCTGCCTTAAGAAGTTCTTCAATAATTGAAACACCTTCTATCAGGCACTTCATCACTTCTATCTGTTCGATTGGTGCGTCAATTGGCTGAAATGTTCCCGGCAAAATGGGAACTTTAGAAGGCGTATCAGAATGCTTTTTATTTATGTCCCAAATCAACCCCTGGTGGGCATTTTTGAATGAGATGCCCAGCTGTCCATTGAAGAAACAAAATACTCCGCCACGAAACCTCTCAGTCCACTTTAAATCGTCATCGCCTAATATAATTGGAGATGTTTGAAAAACAACTGTGGGCGTAAAATCTGGGACGAACCCTTGATATGTTACGCCTTTTTCTTTCTCAATTGCTGCAATCTCTTGTTGGCGGAGGTATCGAACTTTTTTAGGCGCTCAACTTCCTCCTCTAAATAGCGAACTTTTTCTAGAAGTTGCTTAATTTCTGGGTAATCTTGTGCTATTGGTTCTTGCTGAATCGGTTGTGGTTCTGTACTTTTGAATTTGCTACAAAGCTCTTTAGTTTGTCTAAACCAAAATTCAAATGATTCAGTCCTGGCTTCTGCAAATTCAGACCTTTCCCATTGGTCTGATTGTAATTGCCGAAATTTCTTAGACTCCAGCATTTTTTTGAGAGTCTGGCATGTGGGGTCACTAGGACTAAACCCCACTAAAGAAATCCTGATTAGTTTGGATTCGATGTAAGAAGCTTTTAGTTGCATAGTGAAGGCAGAAGGAAGAGGGCAGAAGGATGAATTTACCCTTCTGCTTTGAAAAGTGGTAAAATGAACGTGTCAATTAATATCTAGAATCAATCTGTGCTGAGGGGCGCAGATTATTTTTTTAGGAAGCGCTCGTTGACGATTTCTTTCAACCTATCTCCATATTTTTTAATCAAAAAAGCTTTGATTTCAGGCGAATATTTAGTCTTTATTACTGGGTATTCGCCTTCTTTCGTATCGCAGAGAATAAACACAGTTTGAGTCCTGCACCAACGCTTTAATAAATTCTCTTCCTCGCGTTTAGCAAGAATCTCATCAATTAACTCATCACCTTGTTCAAAATTGAATTTAAATTTACCCTGCTTATCTAAATATTCAATGTGTTGGTTGTATAAAGCTTCCCATTCTCTACTTTGCCAATACCAGTCGTGACATCCTCCTGTACCTCCGTTGGATACGGTTGCTGCAAATTTACTGTTGATATAAAGTTTGGCTTCAAACCTCACTGTTTCTTCACCACCAGCAATTTTGATAGCTTTAAGTTCTAGCTTGAATGTTTCAGGATTGTAGTTCATGATTTTTTCTCCTATTAAGTTGGGCCTGCTGTATCTTTACTAAATGCACCCATCGGCATTTCCCACTTGCTAGGCGGAACAATTATCGACTTGTAATAAACGGGGGACAATGCCAATTTGATATCTTCATCTTTCATGTCAAAAGGTTTACCCCTAGCTACTCGCTCCATCACTGATAAAGTGCGATGAATCGTGTAAGTTTTGCCTTCTTTTTGTTGCCAATATCCGCTAAATTGGCGCTCGTATTCGGCAATTTGATTTACTTTGTGCGGTGCAATTTTGTACACAGATGCTAGTTGGTCATCTGATGCAAAAATGCACATTTGGCAAGATGCTCTACCAAACCCCAGGTAATAACAGGGATGACATAAAAGCGAGTACTTTTGTGCAATGATGAACGTATCCTCACTACTCCAATCAATCACGGGACGCCAATGGTCAACGTGCCTTGATTGGCAATGAGTTCTATGAGATTCAAATTCTAAATATTTGCTTCTAGCACTTGATTCTTGTCTGCGCTCGCCAGTTATTACTAAAGTGCGTTTACCGTTAAATCTGGATTGGTTATTAATAGCTGCATCTGCAACTCCAATCTTGCCATAACTACTACACCACCTCGTACTCATCCCAGCAGAAAGCTGAGGAAAACGCAATCTCGTACCTAATTTATTGCTACCACCCCCCGCAGTTTTTAAACCCTCTGGAGTTTCAAAAAATGTAGCGGCAGTAGGTAAATTATACCGCAACATTTCCCTTTCTAATCCGCCACTTCTCCAGCTATAGTAAAGCTTGATTCCAAGTGCTTGACAAAGTACTCTTACATAATCTTCAGTGCATTCCCAATCAAAAAGTAGGGGGTTTTCTCTGCCATCAACTAAATGATGCCAGCACTCTATTTTTGATTTATGTACGCCCAATTCTAGTAGATAAAGCAGGCAGGCGACGCTATCTTTACCACCGCTAAGGGCTACGATTACATAATCGTAGCTTGCTAAATCTGGTGTCATGTTTGTGCAATATCTTGAGATTCAGCATCGACAATTTTTAAGAAAACTATTCTAGTTTCACCATCCTCACAATCTACAAACAACCGAGCCGATTTAGATGATGCTAAATTTTCTAATAAATCACCAGCTTTTTCATAAATTGTTTCACCCTCATCAACAATAATTGAGCATTCAAATTGAATGTTACCCAACATCACAAATTTGTCCATATTACCTCTCACTTGGCAAGCACAAAATTTCATCAGATAGCCACAGTTTTATCTTGGGTAGTGGAAAATCGGTATACTCAATTTCTTGAGTAACTACAATTTGGTTAGTATCCCAAGCACCAGTTAAAACTGCTTGATTCCCATCTGTTCTAGTTAATTCCCAAATTTGAAAACCTTCACTCATGGGAGAATTTTTAACTTCGTTGCTCAACTGCCAAGATGCGATCGCATCTAGCAGCCAATAACTATTAGTCTTAGCTGCTAGATACTTGACACCTTCCGAGTAATTGAAGAATCTAGAATAATGGCGATAGCAATTTTCGTTACCGCCATAAAAATTAGCCAACTCTCGGCTAATTTCTTCAGCTAATTCTTCAGTGTTGATTTGTTTTTCTGGTTCCTCTGCCTTGGGCTTTTTTTTCTTGCTTTTTACTTTCTTTTCTGGGTAAGGTAAGCCGTACTTCTCAGCGCAAATCGGGCCGTATCCTGCTTCTAATGACCGATCCTCAGTAAGAGGTAAAGAGCAAAAACAGCAATTACCAGTCAATTTACCAAAACTGGATACATAGGAGATTGGATTCTTCGCAAATGAGCGCAAATCATCTTCTAACCCTGGCAGAATGTTGTATTTATTGATAGTCAAACTGCCATCAGTTTCAATCCTGGCATACCATCCTTGACGGTCAATCGGCTTGACATACACCGAACCTGGATAATTGCCTGATTTACTGCGATATAATTGAATTTCAGTTAGCTTAATCTTAGGATTTTCCAGGCTACCAGATGCCTTTTCAAACAGCTGCAAAATGCTTGAAAAATCCCCTTTTACTTTCCCACCTTATCTAATTCTTCTAAATTAAACCCTTCTTCCTCATCTTCTTCAAACGCTGGAGAATCTGCTGCTTCATCAGATTCATCAGGAAAGTCTGGGGACTCTTCACTTTGCTCTGATTCATCAGGAAATACTGGCAATTCTTTTTCATCAGACTCATCAGGAAACACTGGACTATCTAAGTCCCCCTCCTCATCTTCAGCTAATCCCAACTCTTTTAATTCACTATGCAAGCGATCGCACTCTTGTTGTAAATCTTCAATTGTTCGTTGTTGGCACTCAATTGATTGTTGTTTTTGGTTGCACTTATTTTCTAAGTCTGTGTAAGACTTTTGAAAACTAAGCATTTCGCCCCTAACTTGCTCAAGTGCCGCCGCTAATTCATCCCTCTCTGATTTCACTTTTTCGAGTTCTTCTTTGAGGGACTTTGCTTCAGCAAGACTATTTTTGTGTTCTACCTTAAGTCGCTCTATGATGTTTGTGCCAATGCTCTCGGATAATGTTTCTAACTTGGCATCTATTAATTGTGCGATCGCATCTAACAACTTGTTAGATGTAGGCGGGGTGGTTGTTGCTGCTGTTGATTCTTTCTTAGAGAAACGACGGCGACTAGGAGTGCTTTCTACAGGTTCGTTTACTCCAAGCTCGTAAGCTTGGAATTTCTCGCAGGTTTTAACCCAGCTACGCGCCTTGGACATTAGTTCTGGACTATATTTTGCATAGTACAGTTTGGGGTTTTGATGCGATTGTTTGAACCCAGCAGACTGAATTCTGACAATGAATTTTACAGCGTCGTCACTTTCTACTTGGCAGTCAGTTGGTAGATGAATCTCAATTCCTTTCTTTTCAGGATTTTCTCTAAGAATGAACGCATAGATTGAGTTGGAATGGAATTTATCGGTCGGAATTACAGTGGCCATCTTGAATACCTCTTGATTAACTAAAGAACTAAGTAAAGTCTTGAACTCTCCCAAAACATCCTGATTTGGACGCGCCTTAAGAGCGACTGTTGTTGTCGGGTTCCCGTTCTTGCCCCGCAAGTTACTGCACACAGGTTCGCCAATTAAGTACTTGGGATTTTCCAAATACCAATTACTCAAATAAGCTGGTCTGCCGTCGTAACCAACGATGTCGGGAAAGGGAGAAGTACGAAGGCAGAAGGCAGAAGGATGAGTTTCTTCCCTTCTGCCTTCTGCCCTCTGCCCTCTGCCTTCTTGAACCCGTCGCCGCAACAGAATTAAGTCGGTGGTGACTTCGGTTTCCCCAACGTGCGAACCACTGGGTAGTCGCACCGCTCCCAAGAATTCGCATTTACCATGCACCCATTCCCGAAACCTTATGTAATCAGGGGTGCGAGAATCTAGGGTGTTGGTGCTGGTAAGCAATGCTAGCAATCCCCCAGGTAGAAGATGTGCGATCGCAGTGACAAAGAATTGAGCGTGAAGCCCAATTCTCAAGCACTTCCCGTCCAGCTTCATCGACTGAACGCCATTAGTAAAAGGGACGTTGCCGATTACCAGATTGAATTTTTCAGGGTAAGACCATCTCAAAAAGTCCTTATGGTAAATCTGTGCTGTGGGATGGGCTAATTTAGCGATCTCTGCCGCTAGCCCGTCTTTCTCGACCCCCACGTATTTGAAGAAACTCGGCATATCTACAGCAAACCCACCGATACCGCACCCAGGATCTAAGACTTTATCGCCTAGGTTTAAATGAGGAGTCAAGACATCCCACATTACCCGCCGCACTTCGGGCGATGTGTAGTGAGCGTTTTGCAACCCCACATTTTGCAGTGATGTCCACTCCTCCATGTTGAGGAGTTCGAGTAGCTGGAGTTTGCTTAACCTCAACCATTCGGGCTTCTCTTCTGTTGTGAAAACGCCGCACTCCTTTAGCACCCCACCACCAGGGAACTGCATTAAAATAGCCCTCTCGGAATCCGTGAGGGCTTGGGGGTTGGATTTAATGATTTTTACTGCTGCGATCGCATTTTCAAGATGTTCTCTCTTTTTCATTTACCCGTTATGTTGAATACTGGAAGTAACTCTTGCAGCAAAATAAACTGCTCGTCTGTCAATTCTTTGTACTCTTCAACTTCTGCAAAATCTGATTCTATCGGGCATAGATTTTCAGCAATCATGCTGGCTACAATTTCGATTTCGCTTCTCAAGTTTTCTGCTACTACACCAATCCCGTAGGTGCTGATACTAAAAATTTCATCAACTTCAACGGGATTTTCAATATGGAAGCTAGCTTTAACAAATAACTTCATTTACACTTCTCCTATTTTTCAAACAAACTCATTGAACCAATATGCAACATTTCCAAGTCTTTGTCAGTTTGGCTAAAAACTTTCACTGGAACTCCAACCTTGATTTTGAAATAGTTCAACATCAACTTAACATTGTGCCTTTTCGATAACATTCCCCCATTAACATCAACTACCCTATTAACCCAATCAGGATTGGTTTTCGACCAATCAACGTTAATAAGTTTTTTGAGTAATTTTTCAACATTAGATACCTCTTGATTCGCACCTAAATACTTACCAAGCTCCCCAAATGCGTGAATTGTGACGCCGTGAGCCGCAATGGTTGTATCTCGCACTTGTTGAGGGGTTAAATCTCCATCCAATACTTTAGTCCAGGCAGGAATGATGTCAACCAAGGTTTGCCAAAACATTTGGCAATACTTGAAGTCAGATTCTTGCTCTCTTCCTGGTTTCATAAGTACCGTAGCATCATACAAATGCTTATAAATAAGCAATTTATCTGACTTTTTACCGAGCGAACCCTTTTCTGTTTCTGCAAATTCCACAAATAGCGAAATACTTGACAAGACGCTATTGGCAAATTCGCCAATAGGAGAATCGTTGTAGAAAGTCGTTAGATTTTTACTAACTGATTTAGCTTCTGAATTTACCTCCCTAAATATCTTCTTCCGCAACTCCAAAGATGCATTAACAATCAAGTCCACCGAAATAAATTCAGATTTGTACTTGCTTGCATCCTCGCCTTGCATGATTTGGCGAATCGCCCAAGTACGATGCTGACCGTCAATCAAGCGAAATAATACAGTTAACGGCACTTCTAAAATGCCATTCGATGCATCTTTCCTTAGAGGTGTAAACGTGGCATTTTCATCTATCTCTATAGACGCCACCATTGGGGGAAAGTAATAGTTAGGATTGCCAAGAATATAGTTTTTGATTTTCTTAGCATGGGAGGGATTAAGAGCGCGGTTCGCTCTTTGGCTTGCTGGCAAGTTCGGGTCTTCGTACATGAAAAACTGAGCGACAAACTGCCAAGGTACAGAGGCTTGGTAAATAACAAGCCCGTCGCTACGCACTCGGCGTAAAACCGATAACGTGAGGTTTGATTCCATCATCATAAACTCCTTTGCTTTTTGAGTAGCTGTAACAACTCCTGTTGATTTGCGCTTTTTCTCCTGATGTGGCGGAATATCTAAGCCCAGTTGTTCAATCAATGCATCAATTTTTTGAGTAGTTTTATCCCATACCTCAGTGGGGGTAAGATTTTGATGCAAGTCGTCAATTCGGATATCTCGGCTTAGAGAACAAATAGCTAAAGCCTTAATCCCGACTTGTATTGGGCGCTCGTGTACGGAAACCCAAAACTCTCGATAGCTGGCTTCTTTATGGGTTGTCTTGTCTATGGGCGAAGAATTAGCAGTTATTTGGGTTGGGCGGCTAATAAGTTCCAACTTAGAAGGTGAAAAATCAACTCCCAAATCCCTGCCACGGTTGTTTTTTGGAGCTATACCAGTACGAAACATTACTCTAATTGAGTAATCTAAATTATCTGTGACGTGTCCGGTGATGCCAAAATATTTGGAATTTCGGTCGATGACTTTGACCTTATCGTACATCTGAAATATTTCAGATTTCATGGACAAAATACCCTAAAATTTCAAAAATCATCGATGTGTTTTTTGGATATTAAAGACTTCTCGTTCGGTAAATTGCAAGATAGCCATAACCATCCTTCTTTTTCTTGAGGATTTGATTTACTTTCTCCGTACCAAATCCAAAGTAGGCATTCAGTAGATGGATACTCGTTGATATAAAACCAGTGATAATTTTTCATTTTCCTCCAATAAAAAATACCTAGCAAAACCGCTAGGTATTAAATTTGTTCAGTTGAAAAAGGCGATCGCCTTGTAGAGAATCATCAAGCGATGCTTTGCAGGAGCATCGCTTTTTAATTTACTGATTTTGCAACTTCTGAATTACGTACTTGGCCGCGAATTCGGCATTGTCATTGAGTAGTCGTTGCCAAGCTTCATTAGTGGGACTATAGATGAATCCATTTCTTCTGAGGAGCGATCGCACTTCTTTATCTGGTTTCTCATCAAACACCAACTGCAACCTATCAAAGTCTTTGTTGCGAACCAGTTTGAGTCCTAGTTCTGGGTATTCCTCTTCAGAATCAGCTTTCTCTAAGAAAGTCTCTCTTTGTTGTAACTCCTCAATCCGTTTTTTAACGCGGCGAATCTCTGCGTTGTTGTTTTGCAATCTAAAATCAGCAAACCCAACACGTTGGGCAAAGTCAGGAACCAAAATCTTACGAGCTACATTTTCCGATATCCCAAGCTTGATTATCTCCTCAACTTTTTGGCCATCAGTTAAATTTTTGCGGATAATCTTGTTAGCATCCTTCATTTGTTGTTGAAACTTTTTTAACTGTTCTAGCTTAGCTTGCAATTGTGCGATCGCGTCAGAGTCAGTGCTTCTAATAGCGGTCATAATCTGTACCTAAAACGACATCGTGACAACTTTTGGTCACAAAAAAGGACTGAGAAATAATTACTTCTCAGTCCTTTTGAATAACCATAAGTTTTAACTACAAGTCCAAATGTTTTTGGGATCAAAAACCTTGTTTGGGTGATATTCTTTAGCTAGCAATATAGCTGTTTCCTTGTTGTAGGCGGATACATACTCATGCTTGCTTCCATCTAGCGTATCCACAAGAAAAACTTTAATCTTGTTGTATCCAGTGCATCGCCAAAACAGCTGTTCTTTCACTACATATTCAATATCTTCAGCTATTTGCTCGAAGTGTTTAACAGCAGTATTTACACGTTTGTAATACTTCCTGTACAAAGGATATCCCAACATAGTTACTTCAACCGAAGTATTGTCTAGACTGACTTCGTAAAAGCCAATTGTCTTTTTGTTATCCATTTACACACGCTCCCTAAAATACTTGCCTTCTGTCGTAAATAGCAATTCAAACACCAACAAATAGATAGAAAAGTTATAGACATTGTTGTCTCTAAAGCTAGGACTAAAACCAAGTTTTTGGTATCCACGCCAATGAAGGTAATGTAGAATAGGTTTCCCCGGCAATCTCCATTCAAATGTTAGAAATCGCATGTGATGATATTGGATAGTAAACCTAATTAAATAGGATTTAAAGAATGTATTCCAACACCAACTCTTACAACTTTTCTGTTTGATAACTTCCATCTTTACCTCAAAACAATTATGTGACCTGAACCAATATCAATCACTCTCCCATTAGGGCATTGAGATTGTACGTAGCTGATAAATTCTTTGCGCGTATAGTACTTTTGGAAAGTACCAATGCTGGTAATTCCAGACTCTTTTTTATCGGTACGTACTGCTACTACTAGTGCTTTCGTACATAGAGAAAATGCAAGCTGTAAAGTGCGATCGCGGTCTTTATCACACTCTATTACATTCAACACATACAACAAACTAGTTATTGGATAAGTGCTATCCAATAACTCAAACTTAGGTCTGTAATACGGGTCAAAACCAATGGCGTCGTAATGTCCTGGCAATCGTTCTACATCTTCACCATGACCGCACCCAATATCAAGCCAGTTGCCAGCGGTGGGGAGTTTCCCTGATTCCAAAGCATTTCGCATTGGCAAGGATAGCTTGGGTCTTCTGATTGCTGTTTTCCAGCGTGGTGTACCCCAATTTTTTGGGTCTAAAAATTCTCGGTTGTTCATAATTTTTTAGGCATGAAAAAAGCGACCGCGTTTAAGTGCGATCGCTTGGTTGAGTTTTAGATGGTCGTGCTAGCCCAATCCTTGATAGCCTTCGTGGCGTCTTGTAGCGTCAACCGCTTGGACTATAGTCGTCCAGTTGTTGGCATCTTCTGGTGAGTCATCTTTGCGTTGATAGTATTCGTTACTCTTGTAGTTATATTCAACTTGATGCCTGTTAACGACTACCTCTTGTCCGTTTGGCAATGAAACTTTGACTTCCATGTTGTTCTCCTTTGTTTTGATTAATTTGATTTTTATGGGGCAACCAAAAAATGACAACCCCATTTCATGCGAATGACAAATAATCGAGAATTATTTTTTCCAAAATCCCTTTGAGCCATCCCCATAATTGGCTCTTTGCCAGGAATAATCATCGCTTGAGTTCGGTTGTGCCTACAAACCAGGATTTAACTGATTAGGCATTTTCGCTACTGGGAGTAGAGGAATTTTGTCTCCAAAATGAACCATTAATTTTGCCAACAACAAATAGGTAACATCGATTAATCCTCCCTCGTGCAGAGAGAAGTATTTTTGCTCCACCATCCAATTAAAAGATCTTGAATTCTGCACCAAAGAACCATCTTGATCGAGATCTAATGTCGAGTAAGCAGGTAACCCCTGTTGGTAATTTGCCGCGATCGCATAGATCGTCTGGAAAGTCAGCACTTCTTTTTCGTAAGCATGTGTTGTACCCCGGAACAATCCTAGATAGGTACTTTTATCTTGTTCTGCCAGCCAACAAATAAATTTGTAGGCTGAATTTTCACCAGCTTGAATGAGAAAAACTTCTGGCTGTTGGTTTGAGTTAGACACGATTGCCCTCGCGATAATTTTTGTCAATACCTAAATAATCCATCAACTGGCGATCGCTAATTAAAGTTCACCCCATTTCATGCGAATGACGAATAATCGAGAATTATTTTTTCCAAAATCCCTTTGAGCCATCCCCATAATTGGCTTAGTTTAGTTGCGCGACCAACTAAGATAGAAATCCCCGTAAACTGGCTCTTTGCCAGGAATCCAGTAGCGCCCATTGGCTTCTCCTGGGGTAACAACGATGCGCTCCATATTGAGGAACACAGCAAATACTACCCGCTTACGGTCATCGTAGGAAAGTTGTTTCTTCTTGTATGACGACAAGTCTCTCCCTAAAATTTCGTTGGGGAGAAGCACTTCCCCCCACTTGTAGGAATGGGGGGAAGGGGTTTTAAACTCGCCTATTCTCCCAAACTTATTGGGTAGGCACAAAAGCAATCGCTTGACGACTTCAAACAAATCATCAAAATTGGTAAAAGTTAATTCTTTATCAAAGATTGCCTTAACAACAATCTCTGCCTCTTGTCTCAGGGGTTGTGTTTGGGGTAGGCGACGACACTGGAATTTTTCCAGATAACTCTTGACTCCCTGATAAGACATTGTTTTTACTTCATCAACGGTCAGAGGTTGATGAAAATATCTGACCTCATAATTGAGGTACTCATCACATGCAGTAAACTCCTGCCCAATATATGTGATTCGGGCAAAGAACCCAGCCGATTCTTGATGCTGGGTTATTTTTACTACCTGCCCTTTGCAGGTGTAATCGATTGTAAATCTATTAAAGCAATCCGGATCATCTGATTGCTTGATTGTAATATCACTTTTTTCTACTACCAAGGCAGATTTTTCTATTGGCGCTTCCATCAACTTTTTGAGCGCCTCTTGTGGGGTAATTTCAATTTTTTTGATAGGTTCTAACATGATGTCTTTTCCTCTGCTTGTACTTGGTGTGGCAACAGATCCAACTGTGCTACCACGTCTCTGTAATCTTGAGCGATCAATCAACAACGATCGCACAAATTAACTTCGTTCTTTCTTGTACTTGAGAAGTGCGATCGCTTCTCGAAGGACAGCCGCTTGATTGGGCTGTGCTTCAAGCCATTCCCATAGTTCCGCTTCCATTGCCCAAGCTTTACGCCCTTTGACAATAGGAAGCGAACTTACTGGGGAATAACCCTTTGGGCGACCACGCCCACGGTTTTTGGTCATACGCTTAGTAATATCCGTTAGAGGCAATAAATTCGTTATATGCAGAGATAAAAACAAGTTCTCCGCAAAGCGATCGCACTTAATTCGATGAAGCAGCATCATGCTTGGCGATCGCGCTATTTCAACCCAAACCTAAACTAATTGCAATGCCTTCAATAATTCCTGACGCTTGTTCCATCAACAAAAAATTACGGGTGAATCCAGCACACCCTCCCCAGTTCACAACTTCATCAGAAATACTTGCATTGATTTGCCACCAATCATCTTTCTGCAAAAGCTCTATGCTTATGCCATTATCGTTTAGGCGCTGAATATGTGTTTTTGTCTGTAATGAAATAGATTCCGTTTTCATTTTTTCTCCTTATGATTTATTTGGTTCATGATTTAAGGGTATACCTTTTATTTAAGAATGTCAATACATTATTTTCCCTCCAAGTAACCCAAGTAATTGCTTGTAGCTGGTTGGGCAACAGATCCAACTGTGCTGCCACATCTCTGTAATCCTGTGCGATCGCATCGTATTTTTTGGGCGATCGCATGAAATTTAGCAGTTGCCTTTCCCCTAACTTTTCACCCGCCCAAACACTAAGGGCATGGCGATCTATGCAAACATCGTGACTGTTTGTAGGGTCGTGCAACAGGCTAAAAAATGCCCGTACTTTGTTGCCTTTTAGGGCTTCTAGTGATGGTTCCCCTGCCAAGATCCGCCAAGACTTAATCATGTTTGCCCTGCCATAAGACCCAATAAACGGGGCATCTGTGGCAGTGCAACCCATCTTGAAATAATTGAGGCATTTCTCGGCTTCATAGATGTTCTTCTCCCAGCTACAACCGGGAGACAATGCAGCTATGACGCCACATACCCTTTCTGTAGCAATACCGTAGATATCGCCTAAATCATCGGCAATTGCATGGGCATCTACATACCAATTTTTCCCCTTTCGCATCTGGATAGGGGAAGCGGTATAATACACCGCTAGAATATTCCTTTTTCCTATTTCCATTGATTTAATAAGGATACTGAAAACTACTTTCTTCGGACTCAATCGTGCGATATCGGTCATTCACCACATCGACTTTTACCCGCCAATGTGGGCAATAACCAGGAACATAGTATGTGAAGATGACTTTCCCCATCCCAGAAAAATTGGGAGTATTGACAACAACTAAGTCACCTGATTGAGATTTGGATTTTGTTGGCGCGTCTCTGTTTATCTGCAATTGCCGCTGATGCGCTTGTTCTAGTTCTTCCGTCACATCTATGAATTGAAACATTTTGGTTAACTACGCGGGAATTCAGTTACCGCGTTGATGACCAAAATCCCCAGGAAAACTGGGGAAATAACAACTATTCCATTGATGCAATTAAGGCGATCGCTGAAAATATCTTTACAATTGTTCTGTGGTGAACGTTAGGTTGAATGTGTCCATCCATCAAATTAAGTCTTCGCATTTCATCAGGCATCAATACCTGAGATAATAATTTAGGCAAGTTCAAAGCAAAACCGTTTTTATAGAAATGCACTTCTAATTCCCCATATTGTTGGGGAGAAATAAGCTTATAATTTGGGAGACTTTGGCGATCGCATCCAGCGTACATACAAGCCGAATAGCCGCCAGATAGCTTGATTTCAATGCCAAAGCATTTACCCATATCTGCCCACTTCATAGGAAAATCATGAATAGATTTTTGAGTTTTAGTAGTCATATTTCTCCTAACGTTTGACGTTTTCAATCTTGATATTTGCAATCAGCGATCGCATTTTTGAAGCCTGTTTCTTGTCCTTGCGATGTTGACGACGATTAGCCATCGGATCGTTATCTTGACGGCATCTGTATGTGTAACTACCCCCATAGTTAGCTGTGCCCTTAGAGGCACTTTGTAGGGGACGTTTACGCGCAATAGTGCCGTCTACATCAATCCCAGCAGCCCCAGCAAAGGGACGCATTTGGTTGATTTCATTCTGAGTGAGTACGATTCCCTCACACGGGAACCACTCACCCTGGATTTTCTCCAAGATCGGAACCTCTAAGCCAGTCTTGCAGTCCCTACGAAATACCTGATTAGGCAGGTACTTGTAAAACACTACCCTGTACTGGGTAAAGTTTGATGATTCCTTGGAGTATTGCCCATTAGCAACACTTTTTGAGGTTTTAACACCTGTAAAGTGCTGCTTTTTGGGCGCAATTGCCTGCCTAGCATCCATCGACATATCTGCATTCATACCGGGTGTATGACGCACGGTTACGCGCTGCTGAATTCTAGCGTCAGCAGACTTTAGACAAGTAATATTTTTCATAGTTGCATTTAGGTAACTGGGGTGACTCGCACACCCCAGAGGTACATAACTAAACTGTAGCAGGTGTTAAGATTTTGGCGATCGCCAGGATCTTCCCAGCTTTGGAACCCCCAACGTTGTAATGTTTGGCTAAAGCATTGACTTGGTTAGTGTCTAGTTTTTTCAGATGCCCTACTTTATCAATAGATGCTTCTAGTTCATCAACTAAGACCTTAGTCAAAGTAACATCCGGCTTAGGGGTAACAGGCGCTTTTTTCTCTACCTTAGTAAACCGTTTCTGCACGATCTCAAAAGCCATATCGAAGTCTAGATAACCTTCGTTAACGCCTTTGGCTTCTAACTTCTCATTGTGCTTAGTGAGTAATTCTGTAGCCTGTTTCTCTAAGAAATACTCGCGTGTTGGATGATGCGAGAACTGTACTGTTTTGTCAGTAGTTTCAAGGTGCTTGTGACGATGACGCACCTTATCAAGCATCTTATCGACTGCGGACATTACCTTAGCCGATAATGCCGTCAACTCTCTGATAGGATTATCGTTGAGTTTTTTCTCAATTCTTGCGATCGCACCTGTAAGCTTTTCTATTTCAGCTTTTTTAAGCTCGGACGCTTCACCCTCTAAAGATTTTAAGACATCCTTAGCAGCATTCCTAGTCTTTTCTAGAGTATCGCGCTCAGTCAGTAAAGCGTCGTATTCATTCCAAGTGTCGTAGTCCACGACGATTTCATCGTCCACAACGACTAAACGCCCAAGTCTTACACGTTGAGACATCGGACGGCTACCTAAGCGTAGCTCTTGGTAAAACACGCCCTTACCATTAACGGTAATGACGGTATTTAACTTATCATCTGCCTTTGTAATTAATAAGCTTGCCATAAGTTATAATTTGATTGGTGATTTTGACTTGTAGCAATCAAAGCTACAGACTGAAAGTAAACTTCCAGTGTGTAACTTTTTGCTATCAAAATAGGGCGTTAATCCGCTAAATTAACGCCCTTAAAAACAGGCAAACTATTGAAAAACGGTTACTCAAAACTACTCAACCCTACCTACCTTACAACCCTACAAAGCTTATAAACTTTGTCGTTCAGTAGCCTCAAGTACAACGCCTAAATACTTACAGCATATAGCTGTGGTTTGATTATGCTTACCGTCAAGCAAAGGCTAAAATAATTACGAATTACGAATTACGAATTATTTTAACCACCCCTACTTTTACCCGTCATCAGCCAGCACGAACTGTCACAGCCAATTATTACTAATCAGCGATCGCATTGACTAACCACGCAGTATGTAGTGTAGTGAGATAGGCTGTATTCACATATGCCTCAACCAGCGTTCGGAAGTACATAGCGCGTTTACTCAATAGGCCGTTGTATACCTGCTGTTTCATGCCAGTTCAACCCTAATCTGGAGTACCTCAGCTTACCTGAGTAGGCCAGTGATGAAACCTAAGCTAAACAGTATACCCGGTATCCTATCCCCTCACTTTCAGGATATAGATCCCTATACTATGCCTTGCTTGCCAGCAAAATGTGTGTGTGGTTGTATTAACGATTGCCACATTTACCAAGGAATGAAACTCTCTTGGTTACTGCAAACGATACGACTAAAAACGACTAAAACAAGTGCCTATGAGCGTACTTTTGTAAGCACATATATAATATTAATTTGTACTTTTTATTCACCTCATTTTTTATTTATTTCACATTACTAAATTAGCATTTTTTCTATTAGTTCAAGACAAAGTTTACAAAACTTTACGATTAATTTTCACTACATATATAAGAAAAAATTCCCCAGTGACCACCGCAGGGAATTTTTGTTAAGTATTTTTTTATACAAATTAATTTTATTTAGTCCGGATCGGATCACGCGCCAAAATCCAGCAAATTCAAGTTTTCAGTGGATTACGGATCGGATCACTTTTGCGGATCGAAGATCCAATTTGAGGGCCTGGTGACTTGCTCCCAATAATTCCATTCCGCCTTGCACACTTGCTCACACCATCAGCGGTAACAGTGGTTCCCAGTTCTTGGGAAAGAATTTTAGCTAACTGGGAGTAAGTCCAGTTACCACCTTGAGTTTTTTTAATATCTTCAATCAATTGTTTTACCCGCTCAGGGTCGAGAGTGCGGGGCGCTCCCATCTTCAAAGGCATACTTTTACGTCTGGTTAAAAACTTATAATAGCAAATTCGAGACAAAGTAATTCAACTCCAAAAATTCAATTTCTGCCGGAGTAACTTTCACCAAAATCCCCTGTGGTTTTGGTTGATTGTGCCTTTTACGAACTTTGAAAAATGTTCCAGAGCAACTTGAGACAAAACTAGAGGAATCATTTTCTAGGTAATTAGCTTGCACTAAAGCATCTAAAACTGAACCTTGCAGATTATCGGCATCACTGCTGAAAAAGTTGATGAATTGGCACTCAACACGACAAGGTATCGGTGCTGGGGGATAATTTTGCATTTGAAGCGCGATCGCACTTATGGCGTTTTCTTTCCAATCTCCATATTTTTGGGCAGTATAAATCATTCCCGTCCGACAGTTAGTCCGCGGACGGGCCTTACCAACACCCCTTCCCGATAACCAAAATAGTGCTTCAGTTTGAAATTCAGTAGCTAACATTTTTAGTCTCTAATTATACAGAATCAAGAAGTTTATTTAAATTGTAAACAGAATTCTCCGTCCCATTGCTTTGATTATTATCTCGTTTATCATCTCCAGATTCTAAGTCTGCATAGGATTTTTCGACTTCTAACTCTGGCTCAGAAATTAGTTCAACAGGCAATATGTTGCGCTCGCTACTATGCATAAAAGTATTGTTGATTCCGTTTTGTTTGAGTTGATTATTTTGTCGTGGTTTTGGTATCGGTATCGTGCTGAGAAACACCACAATTGCTAACGCAAGTAATATAGGATGCGATTTCACTAACTCAAACAACCACTGTAATTTTATTTTAGGTAATTGAGGCAGTGAAAGTGGAGGAACTTGAAATTTGGGAATTCGTAACCAAGAAGTAGTTGCTTTATATCCTGGTTGCCATTCTTCTTCAAGATTGACAAATATTACTTTAATACGCGGGTTTTGTTCGACCCTTAAAGCAGTAGATAGTGCTGATTTTTGTTCTTTAACATTAGTAGTCAAAAATCCCATCACTACCAATTGACGTTTATTACCTAATCCGTAAACAACATCTAATTGTCCAGCAGCTTGATAAATTGTATCCCGATCAAGGTATTTCTTTACTTCAATTATCGAACCACCCAACCAATCGCTAACAATATCTGCTCTACCATTATTAATCTCAACTTCTAACCGCACCCCATAACCTTGCTGCTCCAAACGTTCTGCTAAATATTTTTGCAAATGTTTTTCCTGCCAGCGTTCAGGGAACCCGGCAAGCTCTACAAATTGTGATGGGTGCATAAGTTTAATTCGTAATTCGTAATTCGTAATTATTTTTCTTTTAGTTTTTTGGTGGAAGAGACTAGGATTTTGCCGATTTCGTTGGCTTCTTGTAGAAGCAACTCGAATTTTTGTTTTTCTACTAGTCCCGATTCAATTAAGATTTCTAGCCAGTATTGGGTTTCTCTGGCTTCCTTAAGTGCAATTTCTAGTTTGTTGATAAAATCTTTATCAGACTGCGCTGATTGTGCTTCTCTGACGTTTGCCCCAATTGAAGTACCAGAACGCAATAGTTGTCTTGATAACGTTCTTGTAACCCCAGGCTTTTCATCAAGAAAGCTGCAAGCTTTCACAATCCTAATCGCAAACGCCTTCGTTCTATCTGTAATGCTTGTCATAAATTACGAATTACGAATTACGAATTATCCCGGTATTTTGTCAAATCTATAAGCCTGAAATCTGCTATTGATTGTCCCAGCTTGAATAATGCCATCGCCGCGCCCCTGGAGCGAGGTCACGACTTCACCATGCCTGTGAAGCACCATTCGCCCATCAATCGCTTCGATACAGCGAAAGGCTATTCGTGCTGGTAGATTTGCTCTGAGGTCTGGCGGTAATCCTTGGGAGTCTTCCTTAGAGCGTTTAGAGCCGTGTTGCAACCCAATTACTATATGAATCCTTAATCCCCGCCCTCTGCGTGCGACTTCACAAAGTTGGTCGTCGTAAAGTTTACGAAGTTTATCATCAAAAGGCACAGTTCCCTTGTACTCATCAATTAACAAAATCCAAGGTTGCTGTGCAGCTAATTCAGACTTATTCATTGAGTTGCGGCGATCGCACTCCTCGTAATATTCGCCAACATATTCAAAAGTTTTGCCCATATCGTTAGCAGTAATAGTGGGGAAGCGCTCGGCAAAATCTTCATAATCACTAACTTTACCACCACAGATATCTACTCTTCCTCCCTGAGCCAAAAGGCAATAAGCAGCAGAGCGCAAAAAATTAGATTTACCAGAACCAGTTGTGCCGACTACCAGCACCTGGGGAGTATCTTCGTTTCCCAGGTCAATAACCACTTCCCCATCAAGGGACTGTCCCAAAACTATTAGTCTTTCCCCCTGCTTCCACTCACGAATTGGGAAGTCATAAAATGTGCGTTCGGTCGCCCTTAATCCCACTTCTACAGCTACTTGTTCGCTCTCAAAAATGTACATGGGAAACTCTTCATCTTTCCCCAATGCCACCTTTGCGGCTTTTTTCCATTTGGGCAGCAAGTGGTAATCCACCGTCCGCAGACTAAAAATTAAACGCTGGTAACTCGGTGCTTTATCAATCTTCAAGCATTCGGTTTTCAATCCCACAACCACAGCTGCTTTTTGTAGTTGAATCGTTGTATCTGATTGTTGTTGAATTTGTGGCGCTGCTGCTTGCAATATCGCGGTAGTTTGGGGAACTGATTGAGCGATTAATTGTTGCTGTTGTAATTCCGTTTGTCGATTTTGAGCAATCAATTTTGCTTGTTCCATCTGCATTTGAGCATCGGAAACCGCAGTCAACACATCTCCAATAGACGCACCATTTTGAACCATTCCCAGCGCCATCTGCACCACCGGGCCGTTCTTCCCAGTTAGTTGTAGCAGCTGTGTAAATATTGGTGCTGTTTGCTCTAACAATACCAACTGTCTTTCAATAGATTTATCTGCCTGTTCGTTGGCAAGTTTTGATTCGGCGGCGGATTGCAAATACTGTAATTGCTCTTCTACTTGAGTATCTTTAAGTACTCGTAAAGTATCTTCTGTCCGCTCGATGTCTTCGTACTTTTTACCCATCCCCTGGAGCATACAAATGGCATTAACTCCAAATGCGATCGCGGCGACATTCCTTGGATAAAACAACCAAGGCTCATTTTTATTAGCTGATAACACAAACACCACCGCGAGCGCACCTTGCCCTATAACCGCTAACCAACGAAATAACATTTCGACCACCCAAAGACTAATCCAACCGCCACAACTTGGAATGTAAGCGAATTATTTTGATGCCCTTTTAGATAAAAAATTACTGCTGCAAGTGCGATCGCATACTGTGAGTGAGAGAGTACCGCAATCAATTGTGCGAATGCACTCGCAACAACAAATCCAAACACAGACTGCAAAATCTTGCAAATTTCAGAGCCACTCATGAATATCCTTGTTGCATTGCTAAAATAATTTGTTTGCAATACTCGTTATTTGCGTTAATGATGGTGTTTATAGCGTCGCGAACATCAGAAGATTCTGCGTATTCTGAAGATACAAATTCCAGCAACGAACTAATTACTTCATTATTAGAATCAACCAACTTTTGTCCTGCATGAATAACTTGTAAAAAAGTTGATTCAGAGTTGTTAGTCGTAACTACCGCAATCATTTAGTATCTCCTGATAACTTTCTTAGGTTGATGCTGAATCCAAAATCCGAAAACGCCACACCCGGATAACCCAATACCAAGCCAAATTAGCTTACGTGCTTCAAATTTTTGTACGCCAAAACAACCAATTCCAAAGCAGACAATCAAAAATGCTGTAACTGCAATTTTTTTCATTACGATGCTTTTATCCTTTGTGTAACTCCAAATGAAGCGCCTGAATATCTTGCGTCTCTAAGTTGACGGAACTTATCAACTAAAGAAGTTGTTTGCTCCTCGTAAGGTGTTGGCTCTTTTTTAGTCGTTTCAGTTGTTAATCGCTCTTGCTTTTTAGCTTTATTTTCTGTGTATTGAGAAGCAATGCGATTAAGACTAAGCTCTAAATCGTATTGTTTACTGGCGATCGCACTTCTAGAATCGCCAACAATTTTTCTGTATTCAGCTTCTAAACCCGCAAGACTTGTTTTCAAGTCTTTCTCCAACTGAGCAATAGTTACTCTAGATTGAGCAACATTTTCACTCACAGTAGATTGAGTTTCTCTGACTTTAACCAGAGCTTTTAAATATCTAGAAATCGCTGTCGAATATTCACCCCAATTCTTGGATTGAAGTTCAGCACCTTTAGCTTTTTCAATAGCAGAAGCCACATCTTCATCGCCCAGGTCACCGAAAACTTTAAATCCAGCAGGCAGCATATCAGCAATACGCTGAGCGTTTTCCCAAACCTCCAATTCCAAACCAAAATGGGAATCGGGGAAGACGATCGCATTGGTAATACTGCCATTTAAGTCAGAAAGGTCTAAATCATTCGACTTTTGTTTTGCCATTGTTAATAACCTCTACTTCTTGGCTTAAAAACAAATTCCATCTCGCCCTTACCAACCCACCAATAGCATCATCAGCGTTGATGCCGTAACAGTAGTAAACACCATCCGGATATATTACTTTAGCGAGATAAAGCTCCTTACGCACTGGCTCGACGGTTATTTTCATCTGACATTAATTAGCGAATCACAAGGCTTATACTCTACAAAAACATCATCTTCAAAAGCTTGCCATTTTCCATCAAGGGAACGGAAGTAACGAACATTGTCTTCAAGTTTTATTTCCAGGTTTAAGTCTGGAAATTTCAACAAATTATCCTGCTTAATTACTCTTATTACTTCAACGTCCCTATCAATTTGCATTCCTAAAGTTAAAGGAGTGCCTTTTTTCTTGTACTGCTGCCAGTAGTAGGAAAACTGATTTTTATCTAAGAAATTGACATTGCATACAGGACTACCAGATTCAAACAACAATGCAAATATTCCTAAATCTGGATGATGAATTTTACCTATACCTAAGTTCGCTTCGTAGTTCCAGTAGGCTCTGTGGAAGTCTGCGGTTTGCAAAATATTTGCTCCAATTTTTTGACGACAATTTTGGCAATAGATTGACGAAATAATGACCAAGCGTGGTTTTGTTGAAGTTTTAGTTGGGCGGCAGCAATTTCAGCATCGCTTGGCAAAATGCTGCCACAGGTTTCCAAGTTTTGAATGGCTTGGCGGAATGTTACCACCTCCGCATTAGCTGGGATATTGGGGGCAACAGCAATAGATAATCTCTGCAATGCTCCTGTTACCGTTGCAGATTCGTTTTTGACGCGCTCTAGTTCTTGTTGCATCAGTTCGATGGTTGTGGCATTGCTTTGAGCAATAGTACGCTCAAAATCAATTAAGTAGTTTTCGAGTTGCTGGTTTACCAAATTCTGGACTATTTGCGAAATTTGGTGGATTGCCTTACCTTCTGATAATGCCTCAATTGCGGCTTGGATTTCAGGCGATAGGTTTGGCGTTGCATCGGAGTCCTGCATCAGTTTCTTCCCAGGTAATTTCGATTTTGAATCTAGAAGCAAATGCTTCTACAGTTTTTCTCATGTCCTCTTCGGATAAAAGTTCGCAAGCATCGATAAGTTTTGGCAGATCTACATCAATAAATTGCTGTTGCTGTTGCAGTTTGAATTTCTTCATTTTTTCGGCGAACTCTGCCCTAGCTTGCTGCACCCCAGAAAGCCTTGCCTTTTCAGTTGCCGCCAATCGACCCAGTTCAACGGTTTTAGCCAACTTTTGCTCGTCGGAAGCTAGAGCATCAATCTCTTGCTTGGACTGCACCAAACGCCCAATCATAGCAGCGCATAAATCTGCATCGAACGAGATTTCCAACTCTTGGATTAATAAAGCCTGGGCCTGCGGTATTTCTGTTGGAATTGTGCTGATTTCGTTTTTTGGTCGTCGGGCCAAAATACTTTTAGGTTTTGACTCAATTTCTGTATGTTCCGGAGCCACCGTCAACTGATTACTACGGGCCATTAAGCAATTCTCCTTTTATCACTTGCAATTTTTCTCCAATTACTCAATTCCGCAACTGAATAATGCTTTTTCTGGCTATATTCACCCCATCTGTACAGAGTGAATAGTGAAACCTTAAACCCACAAGCAGCAAGGTATTTGGGTAAATCTTTTCCCTTGCACCCCTTCATGTGCCACTCGTGAAACTGCTTACCACTGGATGCTGTTTCTAGCGTCATCGCTTCACGGGTGCGATCGCGCATCATCAGCAATAAGCGATTCACCGAAGGAAGACTACCTTTGTAGTTGTCACGCCGCCAGCAGGCAATGAATACTAATAGTGCTGCTGTACCCTCATCAACTTGTTTGATTCTTAGAGAAAGTCCAAGGTGCTTCTTCCAATTAACCCAGCACTTCCTAGAAATCTCCCTCCCCATAATTTGGTCGCAGCAAGCCTTGACCTCGGCGATCGCTACTAATTTCTCTTGAGGTTGAGTTTTTGGAGTTTCTCCCTTAGCCAACGCTTCAAATACTTCCTCAATTTTGTATTGATTACTTAGCCAGTATTGTCTGAGGGTTTTGTAGGTCAGCTTGCGCCTGGGGAACTGCCGCCTAAACCACGCTAAGCACAAGAATAATTGTGTTTGCTCGTCAGTATATTTGCGAGTTTTTAGTCTTTTACCTTGGGCATAACAAGCTCCTACAAGTTCTTGCCAATGATGCCAGGTTCTATAGGGGATTTTTCTGCGAAGAATTATCTCGCATTGTTTGATTAAGTTCGGATGCTGGGCTATCCAATCTTCGATGATTGTCATTTTTCACGATTAACCAAGTTGCAAGAATACAAAACGTGATTACCCCAACCACCACACAAAATTCTAAAATTCCCGACTCATTATGCTCAATTTTGATGCTAGTTTCCACCCTACCATCTGCATGGATAACTGATTTCTCCTCCTTTTTGTACACATCTAATTCCTGCTTTATGTGTATTAATTTGTATCTTCTTCCTTCAGCACCCCAAAAACACAACACCTTCAAAAGCGCGATTTAGCAGGGGTAATTTTTTGCTTAACTTTAGGTAACTTGATTCAAAACAAGACAAATCAAGAGTTTTGTGAAAAGTTGGCTTTTCATCAGTCCCTCTCTATGGTTTTTTGAGCCTCTGCACTTTGGCAATTGTGCCAATTTATTGAAGTTTGTGAATTCTGCAAAAACCCCCGCAAACCTTATCCTCAAAGCATCATCGCCAGAATTGACGATTAAATCTGCAATACAAAATTTAGTCTCGGTCAAGAGTCAAGTGTACGGTGACTCTATGTCTATTTTTGTACTGGTTTTGTAGGTGATGTAACTTTTGCTCAATACTGCTTTGGTGTTTTTGGAACAACTTTTCAAGTTCCTCTTTCGAGGTGTTGTTGAATTGTTCCCGGCTGTGGATTCCTGGTTTAATTCCAAGGAAAGTTCTGATTTCGAGAACTCTTCGGACTTCGCCCCAGGATAAATGGTTATTCCCAAATAATCCCAAAGCCTTTAGGTCTTCATTTATTGTGTCCCGACTTTGGATGTCTAAAAGCTCGCGGCATTCTTTGATTGTTGGCATGACTATTGGGCGGTTTTTCTAAGTTCCTCTTTTACCTCTTGCCACGACCGATTTGTTGAAAGTTGCTGAGCATTTTCAATTAATTTTTTATAGTTGGCGCTTGTACCGTCGCCGTGTGCTGAATTAATCGCAAATACTTCAGCTTGTTGAGTACCACTAAGTTTGTTCATATTTGTTCGTCGAAGGCTTGAACACTTTCATACTAAAAAACCCATCAAAGATGGGCAATTAACTTAGTAAATGATTTAGTTATTAACCAAAAATGAGTCAAAAAAAATCAGGTGGTGGTGGTTCTAGCCCTTGTTGCCTCAAATAATCTAATAACTGTGAAATGCGGCAGGCCATCATCGAAGGATTGTTTCTGTTGCGCGTCTTCAATTTGTGCCTGCGATATGCCGTTTCGCTCATACAGTGTTCATAGGCGACCGCTATTGGACGCAAATTATATTTGGTTTCGTACTCTTCGGGTGTCATACTTTTGGTAGCTCCAAGTCACTTTGGGGTTACTGCCCTTCGGGGTAAGGAGCGATCGCAGTTCCCGCCAAGGTGTGCGATCGCTTAACTTTTTGATTAACTTTAGCAATCATCGTACCACTAAATCCGCAAATGTGGGGTAAATTTGAAGGAGACATGAATACTGCATAAATGCGGCATGGCTAAAATAGACATCACAATTTCTGACGATTTAAAGCAATTGCTAGAGGAACTAGCATTTGACAGTGGGCAATCGCTTTCGTCCCTGGCCGCCGACTGCCTCAAAAGAGGGGCTTACTATGAGGCGGAGAGCCGAAACAAAATAGAAATTTTCCGAAAAACTCGGAAACCGCGCCTAGCGGAACTAGCAGAACAAGCACAAAAAGCCAAACCCAAACCCAAACCACAGGAATGATATGCCAGTACCTAGAAGCATCCCGGAACTAAAAAACTTTTTAGACAAACATGCACAGGAGTTTGGAAAGATTAATGGAGAAGAGGTAGTTTCCGTTAAAGAAGATTCAGTGGAAGTTGCTGGTGTTTGTGTCCCCCAGAAGCTCTACTACAAAGCTCTAGTCATGGGAACAGCATTAAGCTACTCAAAGTCCCAGATATTGGTATCTGGGCTAACTTTGTTTTTAGCAGATGTTAACGTTTGGGATGATGAACCTATACCAAAACCAGCAGACCAAGGATGGTATACTACGGAATTTTTGGCTGTTGTCCCAGATAATATTTACCAACTAGCTTGCAGCAGGGCACAAGCTATTGGATTTAATAAATCAGATTTGCTAACCTATGCACTGCATTTGTTTGTTGATAGTCCCGGCATAAATGCGATGTATGATGCCTGGATGCAGGCTTCGTGCGAAAAATACAATGCCAATCCGCAATATATAGAACTTAAAGTTTTAGGGTGGTTGAAATATCAAGCTCGACTTAAAAGATATCAAATGTCTTTAGAAGCAGGGCATTTCATCGAAAAAGCCAAACTACTTTAGTAAATCGAGTTAGCTAAAATCCGTGCCTTTTTAGGTTGGGTGGGCAAGATGCCCGCCCAGACAGGTGAGGACACCCGTCCCACAATCAAATCTATTCCAACATTGGACGAATGATTGACTATACAAAGTTGGGCGGGCATCTCGCCCACCCATTAGAAAAACTATGAGATTGCGCCAGAGTTATGATTCTCAAAATATAGCAGGCAAGTGTGATAGCTGTTTTCTGCTTTATCTTGAATTACTACTTGTTCGCCGCTATCAAGGCAGGCATTACGCATTGCCCACCCACCTTTTCTAACAAACGAATCAAGTATTTTTAGCTTGACTTCAAACGGCGGATCGACTGGATCTCCATTTACTGTGTCCACTAAAGCCAAAATTTCTTCACTTTCAACCAGTTTTTTGTGTAATTGAATTACGTAAGATTTCATGTAGCGATCAACTCCAAAAAAACCATCTAATTTTTAACAAACCCGCAGGTCTTGTCGCACCCCCTAACCCTTTCTTCGTGGCACTGGCAATACCCCACCCCTGAGATATTCTTGGACTGAACAAAATAACTGCATCCCGAACAGGTTGGGGCGATCGTCTGAGATTGAGTTTCTAAATACTCGTTGAGTTCAATTTGAGCTAAAGCTTGAACATCAATGACTGCTTGTGACATAATTGAAAGACCTATTAGTGGTTTATGGAAAGGCGATCGCTTAGTTTTCCAGACAGTGCGATCGCCTTTTTGATATTTAAATCGTCACATGTTACGTTACAGTTGTCAACAGTTACGAGTAAACTATTACGTAACAAGTGACATATACTTTTGGTGAGGTATTGAAATAATGTCAATGAAAGTTAAACATATAATTCAACGAGAGATAGAAGTTCCAGGTTTATCCCAAAAGATTAAGGAAGCCAGAGTCAATAGGGGATACAAAGTTACTGCTGTAGCTCAAAAAGCAGGAATTAGCAGAAAATACTGGTATCAAATTGAAAATGATGAAATAGATGGTTGTTTAAGATTTGAGACTTTAAAAAAAATAGAGTCTGCACTTGGAGTTGATTTTGGCGTAGTTTTTGAATATTCTGGCTAATTCTTATCTGAAAAGGCAAAGGGCAGGAGGCAGGAGGAATTCTGATTTCTGTCCTCTTCATTGGAGAAGTAACATTTTTTATTTCGACTATAAATTTACGTCATCAATTCTTGATATAAATCCTGAAACATCAACGCAATAATCAGTGTTTACATATTGCATCTGGGGAGTAGTCCCCAGATGCATACCTTAAGCCCCGATTCTGTCGTTAATAAACAAATTAAGTAAAACTACTAAAATGCCAGTAAAATATAAATCTAATATTCACGTACCTAAACCATCAATCAAATTAGAGCAAGAGCAAATCCTCCCCACCCTTTATTTAAAAGAGGGAACCAAAATTGAGTTTGCTGAAAGTACAGAATACCTTTACCCGTCGCATCCAGACCACGACTATGGTACGAGTATTTTCCCACTGAATGCTACCAGGGCGATTTTAGCATTTGCACCAGTAGAGATTGAGGGTGGAGTACTAGCTGAATTAATGCGATCGCAAATTCCAGTAATCCTATTCTCTAAGAATGGTGAACCACTAGGAAGAATCGAGCCAAACTACACTACCCGCACCAATTTAATCCAAGCTCAAGCACTGATGAGCGACACCCAAAGAATTCATTTAACACAAGGCAGTGTTTGGTTTGGGGTATCCTGCGCCGATATCGCCGCTTTTTGCTAAGAAAATCCAGGGAAAAGCAGTCTCCCACTAAACAAGCTTGCAAAGAGTTACAGCTAATCATTGACACCGTTTATAAGCAAGATTCTGTAGCTTCACTTCAGGGGCTACTGGGTGCGGGAATGCAAATTTATTACAAAACACTACCTTTAACCTTAAACAACGATTGGCAATTTACTGGACACAGTGACAATTTACCATTCAACCGAATGTTGAATTTCACCTACCAGATATTGGAAGAATTCGCCAAAACTGCCATTTATGCTGCCGGGTTAAATCCTGCCCAAGGCTACTGGCATGAATCCTATAGAACCCAGCAAGGACAAGTGAAGGCGGAAAAATTTTAGATTTCATCCTACCCACTTCATCGTGGGTAAACTTTCCAAACTACCCGCAAGATTGCAGGTAAAAATTAAATTACTGTCAGCCATACAGCAATACGGCAGAATACCCCTTTCTGAGCTACAGAAACCTGAGGAACATCCTCCTTCGTCGGATGTTCCTCAGAC
>VFQR01000193.1_pt1 | contig 125407 bp, 108 predicted proteins | sample 3512321 | NCBI WGS metagenome assembly VFQR01 (sample SAMN10412374, study PRJNA504923) | tailings metagenome | isolation source: Relicate 3 Philex TSF1 revegetated site | place: Philippines: Tuba, Benguet | collected 2017-08-29 | reverse complement strand
ATTCCCTCCCTTCAGGTGGTGAAGTGACAGCATAAGCCCTTCGGTAGCGACTGGTTCTCAATCCGAAAAGCGGGCTTAAACGCAGGTAGCTGCTAGCCGTAAGGTGGTAATTCTGCCAGCACAGAGGTCTAAGGATACGAACAGAAAGGGATTGAAGGGTCGTCACGCAATACTAGCCAAAACGGCTGAGAGGCTAGAGCCAAAAGGCACCGGATAGAAGGGCTGGACATCTGCTAACGTGATCCAGAATCACCCCCGATAAACCCGGCTCAGAGTCCCGTCCTACCGACCTCGCCAAACCATCCTTGGGAACGAAGTAACCCCTACCCATCTCTTCGAGAGCGGTCGATAGCTCGGAGTAGGGGCCAACCCGGATGGCGGGTAGGGGAAGGATGATGTCAGAAGCCAAGGCCTGGGGTAATGTCCAGGATACGCTGACGGACATCCGGCAAGTGAGAGGGTAAAGCTACTGAGTCGAGTGAAGAAGTCATGAGCCAGACCCTAGAGCGGTCTAGGTATGAATGGAACACGGTGAACTGGCGACAGGTCGAGATTCGCGTGTTCAAGCTTCAAAGGCGGATTTACCAAGCGGCGAGCCGGAAAGACGTAAGACTCGTCCATCGATTACAGAGACTGTTGAGCCGCTCCTGGTACGGTCGCCTCCTGGCGGTCCGGCGAGTGAGTCAAGACAACCAGGGTAAGCGGACGGCGGGCATTGATGGGGTGGCCAAACTCACCGGCCCCCAGCGATGGGCGTTAGCCAACAGGCTCAGCCTGACGGCTACCGCCCAAGCGGTACGACGGATTTGGATTGACAAACGCAATGGCACAGAGCAACGCCCCTTGGGCATCCCCGTGATGGGCGACCGGGCTGGCCAAGCGCTGGTCAAACTAGCGCTAGAACCCGAATGGGAAGCTTATTTTGAGCCGAACAGCTATGGTTTCAGGCCAGGACGCAGCGTCCATGACGCGATTGATGCGCTCTTCAAAGTGATTGCGAAACAGCCCAAGTACGTCCTCGATGCCGACATCGCCCAATGCTTTGAGCGCATCAACCACTCTGCCCTAATTCAGAAGCTAAACGCCCCTGCTTGGATGAGACGTCCCATTGAGGGATGGCTCAAAGCGGGGGTTTGGGACCAAGGTAACTGGTTTCCTAGAACCCAAGGCACCCCTCAAGGGGGTGTGCTCTCTCCCTTACTGGCCAACATTGCCTTACACGGGATGGAGCATGACCTGCAAACGCTCGTACAGCCCCGCTCGTATCTTCTCAACGGAGTACGACGGCGGGCCGTCCCCCTACGGGTGATCCGGTATGCCGATGATTTTGTGGTGCTTCACCCGGATTTAGCCACCCTCCAAGCGGCCCGAACGGCCCTTGAACACTGGCTCAAGCCGCTTGGCCTGGAACTTCATCCAAGAAAAACCCAAATCGTCCATACCCTGGGGGCTAGCTCAGTGCCAACCGGCTTCGACTTCCTGGGATTTCGGATTCGACAATTCTCGGGAAGCCCGCAGCGCTGGAGGGGAGGGTTTAAGACCATCATTCAACCCTCCCCAGAGGCCTGCCGCCGACATCGACAGCAGTTACGACAGATCGTTAGAGCCCATCGAGGCGATACTCAGCGCCTACTGATTAGACGCCTGAACACCTCGATTCGGGGTTGGAGGCGGTTTTACCGCACCGTGTGCAGTCGAGACTGTTTCTCCAGCCTGGATGACTATCTGTACCGATTACTGATGCGATGGACTCAGCGGCAGAAGCACGACGGCAGTAGCCACCGTCAGGTCGCCCACTACTGGGGCGTTGACCGGGGGTTAGGGTGGGTCTTCTGTACTCGAGATGGTCTGGCACTGGCCCAGCATCAAAAGGTTCGTTGTCAACGACACATCAAAGTCAGGGGCATTAAATCGCCCTACGATGGCGATTGGCTCTACTGGGCCGCTCGATGGGGACGCTATCCAGGGCTCTCGTCGAAACTCGCGCTGTTGTTGAAACGACAACTCGGCTGCTGTGCACAGTGCGGACTTGTCTTTACTTGGAGTAGTTTGCTTGAGGTACACCACAGTAACGGGTGTCATCAAGACGACCGTCTGGATAATCTCCAAGTTCTGCACCGTCACTGCCACGACCAGGCACATGGGGCAGTTCGTCTCCGCTCGTTCCGTACGAATGACAACGACTCACCTGCTGAGGAGCCGTGTGAGGTGAAAGTCTCACGCACGGTTTTGAAGCCGAGCGGAGGGGGAAACCCCTTCGCTTAGGCAACTGTCGGTTGGTGCTGGTAACACCTTCCGGCAGCGCTAAAGTTTTCGAGTTCTGTGTGGTAACCGCTCTGCTGAACGGCTTAACGTAAAACACTACTGGTACAAAAGCTCCCCGTCAACCGTATTAATGATAGTTGCTAAAGGGTAGGCTCAACTATCCAACGGGCTTCTCACCCTTAGGCCGCCTCGATTCAGAACATTGGTGTAACATCGTGGTGGTCTTGACATCTTTGTGGCCCAACAGCTCTTGTACGGTGCGAATGTCGTAGCCGTCTTCGAGTAAATGCGTGGCAAAGCTGTGGCAAAAGGTATGGATAGCCTTGGGCTAAATCTTGCTGGTGCAGTTGCCAAATGGCCTTAAATATGGTGACTTAAAGGCTCAATCAGCTGCTCAAACGCTTCATAGCGTTTGAGCCAGTGGATATAACTTTTCTCGATTTCACAAGAGTAGTGCCTGACCCGAAACACCTGGCGAACTTGGTCAAAAAGCTTGGGAGTAGATGCCACGGCAACGTTTGTACGGAGAACAGTATTGCAATCAATAGTACATGCTTACGCACCTCTAACTTTGTGAAGTTATACGGAAAATTTCTGGGTAACTACCCCTAGCAGGGATAATATGCGGCAATTATCCGTATAACTGCTTTCAGAAAGTGAATTATACGGAAACTGTCGGTATAACTGCCCTCTCTAAGGCAGTTATACGGAAACTGTCGGCGTCATAAGTTGTTATGCCGCAAGCTCTCGGTGGGGACGGTTCTTTAAGCTTGTCTGTCAGTGTTCAAGGTTAAGTTACCTTGAGGTTGTCAGTGGAGGAATAATTCGGTGTTAAGCTGTCGAACCCTGAATCGGTATGAATGAGAGCCTGAAACAGAAGATACAGAATGATTTTGATCGCATTGCTCTGCATGACCAAGAGGGATGGGATCACAATAATCACTATCACAGCTTCCTACTCAAGCAGTTGCCAGTTCAACGCCAAGTTACCTTTGATATTGGTTGTGGAACAGGTGAATTTTCGCGTCTTCTGTCGAAATGTTTTGAAAAGGTCATTGCGACTGACTTATCTCCCAATATGATCGAGGTTGCGAAGCAACGTTCAAGACAGTTCTCAAATATTGATTTTCAAGTTGCTGATGTCATGCAGTGGGAACCAACAGCCGAACAATTTGATGCGATCGTGTCTATCGCTACCCTCCATCATTTGCCAGTTGAAACCTTATTACCCAATCTCAAAGCTGCTTTGAAACCTGGGGGTAGATTGATAATTTTGGATTTGCTTGAATATGAGAGTTGGCGAGATAAGTTAAGCGATTTTGTTGCAGTTCCCTTAAATTGGCTATTTCAGGCGTTCAGGAATAGCCATATTCAGCAATCACCTGAAGCTGCCGCTGCAATGAGAGAACATCTCCGGACAGACGAGTACCTCACTATTTCCCAAGCACGACGAATTTACACAAGGGCATTGAGGGGAGCAAAAGTCAGGAAACATTTATTTTGGCGTTATTCAGTGGTTTGGGAGAAGCCAACAACGGCATAACAACCCGGTCGGAGCGGACTGCCGAAAGTTCCCGATGTGGATGCCGAGGTTGCTGGCAGCCGCTCAACCGGAACGTTAGGTTTCATACCCAATGTCGCAACGCGCGGCAAAAAGCAGAACGATGACGAAGTACCTGATCTCCTTCCCCGCACCGGCAATGGACATCGCCGACGAGGACATGGCTGCCGTCGGCGAAGCGTCCCACGCAGTCATCCGCGAGGCGAAGCGTGCTGGGGTCTACGTGTTCGGTGGTGGTATCAATGAAGACGCTGCCCCGCTGATGGTCGCCGCCGATGGCACCGTCACCCACGAGACCTACCCGCAGACTAAAAATTTCAACGGCGGCTTCTGTGTTCTAGAACTGCCGTCGCGTGCAGCCGCCGTCCAGTGGGCTGCAAAACTGGCCAAGGCCTGTAGATGCTCCCAAGAACTGCGCGAGTTTCAGTATGATCCGGAGAGCTGACTGGCGATCGCTGGCAGACAAGGCCACACCATCAACCACCGGCAGGCCCATCAGCCCCCTCTGCCCCTGAGGTTTTACAGCGAAGCCGTCACCGTCTCTCGCTGGGGATGGATGGCCTGCCCGGTCTGCAACGCCGTGTACAGCCGGTTGAGGGCGTGCAGGTAGGCGTGGGCCGAGGCCACCACAATGTCGGTGTTGGCGGCATGGCCCGAGAATACCCGGTCTTCGTGGCGAATGCGAATGGTGACTTCGCCGAGGGCATCGATGCCCTCGGTCACCGACTGCACCGAGAACTCGATCAGCTGGTTGGGAATATCGACCACCCGATTGATCGCCTTGTAGACCGCATCCACCGGGCCGGTGCCGATCGCCGCATCCATCAGCTCCTGGCCGTCGGGGGTGCGAATGGTGACGGTGGCGGTGGGCTTGGCGCTGTCGCCGCAGGACACCTGCACCAGGTCGAGATAGAAGTGCTCGGGGGCCTGCTGGGTTTCGTCGTTGACGATCGATTCAATATCCCAGTCGGTGATTTCTTTTTTCTTGTCGGCCAGCTCTTTGAACCGCAAAAAGGCGCGGTTGAGGGCCTGGTCGTCGAGCTCGTAGCCCAGCTCTTGCAGGCGGCTGCGAAAGGCGTTGCGGCCCGAGTGCTTGCCCAGCACGATCTGGTTGTCGGTGAGGCCGATGGAGGTGGCGTCCATGATCTCGTAGGTGAGCTTGTTTTTGAGCACGCCATCTTGATGGATGCCCGACTCATGGGCAAAGGCGTTGGCTCCGACGATCGCCTTGTTGGGCTGCACGAACATGCCGGTCAGGTTGGAGACCAGGCGCGAGGTTTTATAGATCTGGCGGGTGTCGATATTGGTCAGGGGGGCTTCCGAGTCGGCGGGGCGACCGAGGAAGGGGTTGTAGAAGCTGCGGCGCACATGCATGGCCATCACCAGTTCTTCGAGGGCGGCGTTGCCCGCCCGCTCGCCGATGCCGTTGATGGTGCACTCGAGCTGGCGCGCCCCGGCCTTTACCGCCTCGAGGAAGTTGGCCACCGCCAGGCCCAGGTCGTTGTGGCCGTGGACGGAAATGACGGCCTGGTCAATATTCGGCACGTTGGCCTTGATGCCGCGAATCAGGTCGCCAAACTCGGCGGGCGTCAGGTAGCCCACGGTGTCGGGAATGTTGACGGTGGTAGCGCCTGCTGCGATCGCAGCCTCCAGCACCTGGTACAAAAACTCGGGGTCAGAGCGGCCCGCATCCTCGGGGGAAAACTCGACATCGTCGGTGAAGGTCTTGGCGTAGGCCACCATCTCGGGAGCGATCGCCAGCACCTCTTCCCGGCTCTTGCGCAGCTTGTACTGCATGTGGATGTCGGAGGTGGCAAGGAACGTGTGGATGCGGCCCCGGGCGGCGGGCTTGATCGCCTCCCCGGCCCGCTCGATGTCGCCCCTGGTGGCGCGGGCCAGACCGCAGATGGTGGGGCCGGTTTCGGTGCCCACTTCCTGAGCAATTTTTTGTACCGCCTCAAAGTCGCCGGGGCTGGCAAAGGGAAAACCAGCCTCAATGATATCGACCCCCAGCCGGGCCAGCTGCTTCGCAATCACCAGCTTTTCTTCCACATTTAGGGTCGCACCGGGGGACTGTTCGCCGTCCCGCAGAGTGGTGTCGAAGATGAGAATGCGATCGGGGCTGGGCGGGTTGCTCATGGTGATTCCCACGGAGTAGACGGTAAAGGATGCTGGCTAGTTCGACGGTAGAGCCTTTTTTGGCGAATGGCCACCAAAACGGGCTCAGGCTCTGGGGATAGCCGGATAAATGTATCGGTTCTAACTATTCTACCGGCACAAAGTCGGATTCGCTACGACTTAGCCCCAAACATTTTGAGCGATCGGTGACACAGCCGCTGCCTGCCGGTCGGGCCAAAGGACAGCGGGGGGCGATCGCCTCGGCCCGCCATCGGCGCGGCAGCTGGGGGTTTGTATTACAGTAGTCGAGGATGAGTTCCGCACGTTCTCTGCCTAAGTTTTCTATGAAAGTTCCGTTCTTTAGTCGTCTCTACAACGGTTTGCTCAAGCACCCCCGCTACCGCTGGGTGGTGATCGGGGCCTCGCTGATCTACCTGGTGAGCCCGATCGATATTTCCCCCGATCTAATTCCTGTCGTCGGCTGGATTGACGATGGCGTGGTGGCGACCCTGCTGGCCACCGGCATTACCCAGGTGCTACTCGATCGCCGCCAGGCCCTCAAAGACCAGAAAACTCTGGCCCAAGATCCCAACGCTGCCCTGCCCGCCGACTCTGAGAACGCCTGATGGACTGGCTGCTCGACCCGCTCAGCTACGACTTTATGCGCCAGGCGCTAGTGGCCAGCCTGCTGGTGGGCATTCTCTGCCCCGTCGTGGGCACCTACCTGATCGTGCAGCGCATGGCCATGCTGGGGGATGTGGTGGCCCACGGGGTGCTGCCGGGCCTGGCGATCGCCAGCTTTTTCAACCTGCCCATTTTGCTGGGGGCCTTTACCATGGGCCTGTTCAGCACCGCCGTGATCGCCTGGATTCGCACCCAGTCGCGCATCACGGTCGATACGGCGATGGCGATCACCTTCTCCACCTTCTTTTCCCTGGGCATTACGCTGCTGACGGTGTTTCGCAGCCGCGTTTCCCTAGAGCAACTGCTGTTTGGCGACATTCTCAGTATCAACGCCAGCGATGTCTGGCAAATTGTCTTGATTACCGGGCTGGTGCTGGCCGGAGTGGTGCTCTTTTATAAAGAACTGCTGTTTTTTACCTTCGACCCCCTGGGGGCCGAGGCCCTGGGGCTGCCCGTCAACGCCATCAATCTGGGCCTGATGGCGGGCATTACCCTGGCGATTATTGCGGGCATCAAAACCGTGGGGGTAATTTTGGTGGTGGCGCTGATGGTTGGCCCCGCCGCTACGGCCTACCTACTGGTCAAAGAGCTGCACTGGATGATGATTTTAGGGGCCGTCCTGGGGGTGCTCTTTGGGGTGGTGGGCATGTACGGCAGCTACTACCTGGATATTCCGTCGGGGCCTGCGATCGGGCTGACGGTGTTTGGGGGTTTTCTGCTGGCCCTGCTGTTTAGCCCCCGCCAGGGAATTTTGACCCGCCGCTTGCAGCCGAAGACTCTGCCGTAATGGGCCGATAGCGGGGTTCGCCGCGATGCCGCCAGAACCCGTAGACCCAGGCACCCAGAGTCAGCAGCGGCACCAGCTGATGCACCAGCAGCGCCGGGGGAATCTGGGTGAGCCGAATCTGTTGGGGCGGCACGTAGAGCAGCACGGGGGCCAACGATAGAAACGGGCTAAAGGCAAGCAGGCCCAGGGGCAGCCACACCGAATCCCCCGATCCCCAGGATTTGACCAAAAACCCAATGCCAGCGATCTGGAGCAGACTGCACAGCAGCAGCAGCAGCAGCCTCAGGTGGGGGATACCCAGGTGCACATCCACCTCGGCCCAGTAGCAGCGGGGAAAACGGTAGGCGAGCAGGGCGTCGTACTGGTAGCGCAGGGCCAGGCGAAGGGGCTTCCACCAGACCGCAGGCAGGGGGGGATGGTAGAGCCGCAGGGCGGGGCTGTGGGCGATCGCCTCGCCATCGGCCAACAGCTGAAAGGCCAGGTCGCTGTCTTCTCGAAAGTAGAACCGTCGCCCGTACCCCTTGTAGAACCTCACCCGATCGCGCTTTAGGATCAAGTTGGCGGTGAGGTAGCGGCCCGGCACCAAAGATTGGGTCTGGTGGGTAAAGAGGGAAATTTGGTCGCGATCGCAGATCTCCACCACGCCCTCGCACCCCACCGCCTCCCCAGGATGCTCTACAAACTCCAGGGCGGCCCGCAGCCAGCCGGGGCTAAACTGCTCATCGGCATCCACCAGGGCCACCCAGGGAGCCTGGGCGCTGCGGGCACCGATTTCGCGGGCCTGGCCTGGGCCAAGGCCAGGAGTAGTCACTAACCTCAGAGGCAACTGCCCCCGGTCGATCCACTGCTTCACCAGGGCAGGGGTAGCATCCGTCGAGCCATCGTTGACCACAATTACCTCGCAGCGACTAAAGTCGCCCGCCATGGCCAAAAACGAGGAGAATAACGGCTCTAAAAAGGTCTCGGCATTGTAGGCAGGCACAACAATGGATAGATCTATCGGTGTTTCCATCGTTTTATCTCAGCCACTAAACCATTGAGCCTGAGCTTCATCATGGTGTGGCGGGTACCAAACCGCAACAGTCGGTTCAAATAATCCGCCGCGTACCTGCCCTTAAATAAGCCGTTTCTCCGCAGCGCCAAAAAGCACTCGTAAAGGCACAGCGGCTCACGGGATATAGAAACCCCTTTGCCATCTACCTCGACTACCGGCGGAAAGTCTACAAAACAAGCCCGGCGGCTTGAATCTGAGGTTTTGTGCCACCGACACAGCCAGTCATAGTCCATCGCCACGCGGTAGTCTGGGCTGAACAACCCCACCCGATCAAAGCAGCTGCGCCGCACAATCATCGCCTGGTGAGAGCCGGGCATACCCAGCCCCATGCGGTTGAGCTTGGGGCCATAGCATCTCTGGCTGCGGTAGGTATAGGGGCCAGCTATGCCATCGTCAAAAATGGCGTCGTACAGCAAAATATCGAGGTCTGGGCGTTTAGTTAAACAGTCGAGGGCATGGGCAATCAGACCTGGCTCCAGCAAAACATCGCCCCCGTTGAGAAACATCACCCCCAGCCCGGTGGCCTTGGCCAAACCCAAGTTAAACGCAGCGGATATACCCTGGTCGCGCTGCTGAATGGTGATGCAGTCAAAGGGCTTCGCAACGGCGAGGGAGGGCTCGGGGCGATCGCCCCCTAGCACCACAATGTGCTCAATGGCGGCCACCGCCTGAGTCGAGGTCAGAGTTTGGCCCAACCCCTCGGGATCGTCTTTGCTAATCGTGATAACTGAGAGGTGCATGCAAAATTAAGCTGCGTCCGTGGGGCATGGCGGCAAGACCTAGCGACTGCTGCCCTCGGCTTGAAACCAGGATACGTAGCGCTTGAGCCCCTCCTGCCAAGCGACCCTGGGCTGCCAGCCCCAGGCGAGGGCTTTGCTGACATCGGCATGGTAGTGCAGCGGGTCGCCCGCCCGCGTCTCGCCCGAAAACTGGGGGCGATCGCCCCGGTTCATCAGCCTAAACAGCTCGGTCAAAATGTCGCGCACGGTAACGGGCTCGCCGTAGGCCCCGTTCACAATCGGGCAGGTTGGGGTGGCATAGCTGGCGGCCTCCACCAGCAGTTCGGCGGCATCGGCGGCGTGAATCCAGTCGCGGGTTTCGTCCCCCGTGCCAAAGAAGGTGGTTTCGTTGGCGGCGATGCGGTGGCAGGCATCCCACAGCAGCTGCTTGCAAAAGCCCTCACCATAGACCGAGAACAGGCGCACCACAATGGTTTTGAGGCCAAAAAAGCGGGAGTATTCGGCGATGATTTCTTCGGCAATCTTTTTGTGCACCCCGTAGGGCGAACTGGGGCAGAGGGGCGAGTCTTCGCGAATGGGCAGTTGCTCTACCACCCCGTAGGCCGCCGCGCTGGAGGGGTAGACCAGGGCGGCCTCGGGGCATTGCAGGCGCATAAATTCTAAAATTGCCACGGTGGCATTGACGGTGCGCTGAAAGTCTAGGTAGGGCGCGTTTACCGAGGCCCCCACCGACGAGCCGCCCGCACAGGCCACAATGAGGCTGGGTTTGGCCTCTAGCTGGCCCAGGTTGGCCAGGGAGACATCCCCCTCAACCCACCGCTCGAGGCCAAAGCGGCGCTGCTGGTCGAGGCTCCAGCTGCCGTGCCCCAGGCCAATCACAGCGTAGCCCCGCCCGGCGAGGGCTGAGCTCACGTACCGCCCTACCGCCCCAAAGGCTCCCGTTACCAGTGCCGTTTTTTGGTTCATGAACTCCCCTACCGCGACCTATCGCAAAACCGTTGACTGAGCTGATTGTGGAGGGCTAGGTGCCCAGGCTAGACCGAAAGCGCCAGACTGTTTAAGGACTCTGGAGCCTGCCGATCGATATGGAGCCGCGACCAGCATTCCAGCAGGGTGAGTTTATAGAGGAAGGGTAGATCAAACTGGCCGGGCTTAATCGCTGACTGGCTGGCCAGCATCAACCCCTGCTCGACCAGGGAGCCGTTGGCAATCAGAGGGCTGTAGCGCTTGACGATGCTCTGCATCCAATCCTGGGTGGGGGGCGTAAAGCCTTGCTTTTTGCGGGCCAGCACCTCGGGGGGAATTACGTTCTCCATGGCCTCGACCAGCAGGTGCTTGTGGGGCTGGTGCCAGTCTTGCAGCCCGGCGTTGCGCATACCCGTGACCCGATCGACCAGCACGGTGTCGAGCAGGGGCAGCCGCACCTCGACGGAGTGGTGCATGCTGAGGCGATCGACCAGGGCCAGACAGTTCGATCGCAGCCAGGTGCGGTTGAGCAGGCTCGATGTGGCGATGTGCAGGGGCTGGCTCAAATCGAGGCTGTTTTTGTCGAGCCAAAAGCTGTCGGCGAGGCGATCGCGATCCTCCGGGGGCATTAGCTCCCTGGCCCAGGTGTTGCCCTGGCGCAGGGCATCGTGAACGCCAAAGAAATCGGGCTGATCGCTGGGTGTTTGCCCCAGCCACCGCCGCCAAAACGGCAGGGTCTGCCGCTGCCCGGCCAGGATGGCCTCGTTGCGTACCATGGCCTCGCGCACCCACTGGTAGCCCCAGAAAAACTCGTCGCCCCCCATGCCCGAGAGCAGCACCGGGTAGCCCGCCTGCCGGGCCGCCTGACTGACGGCGTAGTAGCCGTAGGCGGCAATGTCGCCAATGGGGGTATCCATGGCGGCCACCAGGGTGGGGAAGTCGTTGACCACGGCGCGGTGGCTCAGCTCGACCTCGGTAAAGCCGATCTTGAGCTGGGCGGCCAGGGCGGCGGCGACACTGCGCTCGTCGGTGGCGGGGCGGCTGGCGTAGCCGATGGTAAAGGCGTGGAGCTGTTCGGGGTAGTGGCGGGCGGTGACGGCGGCCACCAGGCTAGAGTCGATGCCCCCCGAGAGGGCCACGGCCACCGGCACATCGGCGGTGCCCATGAGGCGACAGGCGTCGTCCAGACTTTGCCTGACCACCTCGATGGGGTGGGTGGGGTCTTCTGTGGCCGTCGCCATATCCCAGTAGGCAAAGGGGTCCGCGTGGGGCTGGCCCGCCTCTAACACCAGCCCGTGGCCCGCCGGCAAAATTTGAATGCCCTCCAGGGGAGCCATCGGCTCGGGCACGTACTGAAAGGCCAGAAATAGATTGAACGCTTCGGGGGTGAGCTGTCGCCGGGGCATGGCGACGGCAAGGCTCTGAATTTCGCTCGAAAACCAGAGATTTTGGTCGCGATCGCGGTACAGATAAAAGGGCTTTTCGCCCATGCGATCGCGGGCTAGCACCAGCCGCTGGCGAGGCCCATCCCACAGGGCAAAGGCAAACATGCCGCGCAGTTTGGCGAGACAGTCGAGGCCGTATTCTTCGTAGGCGTGCACAATGGTTTCGACATCGCTGCCCGAGGCAAAACTGTGGCCCCGCCCCTGAAGGTCGCGGCGCAGTTCGCGGTGGTTATAGATTTCGCCGTTGCAGACAATGACGATGTCTTTAGTTTCGTTGAAGATGGGCTGCTGCCCCCCGGCCAGGTCAACAATCGAGAGCCGCCGCATGGCCAGCACCACCGGGTCGGCCACAAACATGCCGTCCGAATCTGGCCCCCGGTGGGTGAGGCGCTGATTCATGTGGCCGACCACGGCAATGTCCTGTTCCCGGAGACTTGAGGCCGCGAGCAGCCCGCTAATACCACACATAACCGCAGCTCCAAGCTGTCATAATGGCCGCTTTTTGGGGCCGCCTAGGTGGGCCGCCCAAGGGCAGAGCAAATCATAGCATCCCTGGCGATCGCCAGGAACTGATGGGCCAGGGCCAACCGCTGGTCGGCGTTGAGTTTGGCCGCCTCGGCCTCGCGCCCCAGATCAGGCCCCGGCCTCAGGCCATCCCAGATCTCTATAAGACACCGGGCCAGGGCCTGGGGTTCCCCCAGGGGGTAGAGCCAGGCGGGGTTGTAGCCGTGGAGCTGTTCGCGGTGTACCGCAAAGTCGGAGGCGACGATCGGTCGCCCCAGCGCTTTGGCGTCTTCGATCACGGTGCTCCACCCCTCAAAGCGAGACGGCTGTACCACCGCCGCCGCCGCCCTCAGCAGCTGAATCTGGGCCTGACGGGGCACTACCCCCAGCAGATGCACCTGCGATCGCAGACCGTAGTCGGTGAGTTTATCCAGCAGCGACTGCACGTAGGCCGGGTCGCGCCTATCCTCCTGCCTGCCGGTGCAGACAATGGAGATGGTGAGACCCTGCTGCTTCAGCAGGTTGAGGGCTTCAACCACGGTGGCGTGATCTTTGTGTCGCCAAAACTGGTTGGCCAGGTACAAAAACTTGGGCGGTAGATCAAAGGAGTCTAGGGCCTGCTTACAGTCGGCCTCGGTGCCGGGCTGAATGGTGCTACAGAACGACCACACCCGAGGCTGTACCGTCGCTGCGGGGTAAAAGGTCTGAAAGTCGGCCAGGGCCGCCTGGCTTGACAGCAGCAGAATGCCGGGGGAGGCGGCGATCGCCGAAAAGTTTCTGTTTCGCCAGGCCAATTCGTCGGCACTAAATAGGTGAGGCAAATAGTGGTGCTGAAAATCGGGTATCCAGTACAGGTTCTTGCGCCACCTCTGAGTAGCATCCAGCGCCGGAAAATACACTTCGTTGGGCTTAGCCCTAAAAAATCGATTGAGCCAGGGCTGTCGCCGTACCGCCGCCCGCCGCAGGCGATGAACCACAACCTTTGCAGACTCCACCAAAGGACTTTTGATCGGGTAATTGACGACAGAATGGCGAAGAATTCGCTGGGCTAACGGCGTCTGGGGAGACGACAAAAACAACAGCCTGACTGAAGAAGAATCGTCTGGAGCGATGGCAGACAGAATCGCCAGCAGGTTGTCAATATAAATTGACCCGCCCAGCCAGTTAGCATCTTCAAAAAACTCTACGCATAGAGAGAGTTTTGTTCTAGGGGTTGACGAATTCAGCAACAACGAACTTCCTTAAAGACAACTCCCCAGAAACGACCCATCACTATATATGGCAATCCGAATTGATCCATAGAGGTAGGACGGGAATATTGCCCGTGCAGGCGTTCCGCCTGCCCTACGGGTTTTCACGATTCACGTAGGATCGCTACAGCCTTGAAAGTGGTTTGATTAGAATTATTTTGATAGCTCGGCATAGGTGTTTAACCCAATTTGTCCCTCGCGAGTGTCTAACCCCGACAATTCCGGATATTGCGAAATGCCGTACTCAGGATACTCAATCTTAGAAAATCCGAGGTGTTTTGCCACCACTTCCAATTCTCCTTTTGCATAGAAGTGAATATGATCCCAAAAGGAATAGGCTTCTAATTCGCCATGTCTGACTCTAGATTCGGTGGGAGGGGTGTAGTGGCGGTTCAAAACCCCCTCTAACCCAGGAAAGCTGAGGCGAAGGACGCCCCCTGGGGCCAGCGTGCGATAGACTTCGCTCAAGAAGAAAATCGAATCCGCCTGGGTGAGGTGCTCTAGCATGTCTTCTGAGAACCCAAACCTCAACGTATTGTCGGCAAAGGGGTGCTTGCCCAGGAGGTTGAGCGATCGATAGTTGGCTGGAGTCGAATTACTCATTTCATAAAGATCGACGTTGAGCCACCCGTCGATAAAGGTGCCACCGCAGCCATAGTTGACCTTTTTAATTTCATTGCCAAGCCGCCCTGTTTGACTAAAGCTATCCGTCCCATCCCCAGGTTCTGAGGGTGCCTGAGTCTGTTTAGGGTTTATCCAAATACCTTTTGCTTCAGAATATTCAAACTTTTTGTAGTACTCAATTTTGTCTTCCCAGTAGGGAATGGCATCGAGCTTTTGTTTTAAAGCCGCCTGGGAGATTTCTTTTTCTAGCCCCACCTCTGGAGTCGCTATTTGCTTTTTAGCTTTCTTCAAAAATTTCTTTAGCAGGTTTGGCATGACATAGTCTCCTAGGGTGTGGGGCTCAATGTGCTTTTACCAGCGCAATGGCGTCTCGGGCGATATTACAGAATGAATGGGCCGAGTTCAATATGTATTGGTCAACTTGCTGTTTGGCAGCCCTTTCAGCAGCGAGGTCAGGGCCAGGTAAGAGGTCATCCCACCCCTGCTGTAGAGCCTTGGCTAGCGCAATTGAATCCTCTGGGGAAAAGTAAACGCAGTGGGGCGGGGCTTGTTCGCGGTGGACGGGCAGGTCGGAGAGAAAGATCGGGCGGCCGACGGCGCGCACATCTTCGACGACGGTGCTCCACCCCTCAAAGCGCGAGGGCTGCACCACCGCCGCCGCACAGCGCAAAATGCCGACCTGATCGGCGCGATCGATCAGACCCAGAAATTGGATCTGATCCGCTAGCCCCTGGTCTTCCACAAAGCTCATCAGGCCAGCGAAGTGGGCTTCGTTGCGGCGATCGCGCGTCGCCCCTGTACACACCAGCGGTATGGTTAGCCCGTGGTCGTGGCGCAGCTGAGCCAGCGCCTTAAATACAGCGATGTGGTTTTTGTGCACCCAAAACTGGTTGGGCAGGTACAGATATTTTTCGGGCAGGTTGTAGGTCTGCCGCAGACGGTCTATGGCCAGGTCGCCAACGGTTAGGAGCGATCGAAAGTGCCACACCCGTGGGGTAGCCCTGTGGTCGGGGTAAAACCGCACAAAGTCATCCTTAGCGGTTTGGCTGCTCACCACCACCACCCCCGGCTTCTCGGCAATCTCGCCGATGGAGGCATCCCGAGCCGCAATTTCCTCAGCGGAGAAGAGTTCGGGCAGGTAGCGGTGCTGAAAATCGGGAATCCAGCGCATGGTCACCGCCCCCGGCACCTGAGCTCCAAAGCCGGGGTAGATCACATCGATCGCGGGTGGCTGCTTTTGAGGCAGTCCCAAACGCTGAGAAATCCTTTGTAACAGACTCTTTGGAGACGAATTGATTCCCGGCAGAGGCCCGTGCCTTGCGGTAAAGTTGGCGACGATCTCGGGCGAACCCAGCAGCCGAACGTGGGGGCGCTCCTGGGCGGGCAGGCGTGACAGACAGATCGCTAAATTTTGCAGGTAGAGCGTCCCGCCCATCCAGTTGGGGTCGTCAATTAGCTCAATTCCCAGGGTGAGGGGCTGTCCCATTATGGTTTGCTCCCTTTGCGCATCATGCTGTTCCAGGTCAGGGTGCTGGCGATTTTTTTGATGGGGTTGAGGGCCAGCCAAACCAGGGCCGTAAGCTGTGGAGATCGCTGCTCTGGGCTCAGCTTAAAGGAATTTAGGCAGTACCAATCGACCACGCTGGCCGGGCGCAAAATATCGTGACTCACCAGTAGGTCGGGGTCTACCCCCCGGCCCAGGCAGTCGCTGTGGCTCAGGGGGCCAGGGCACAGCAGCAGATACACCGGAATCCGAATCAGCTTGGGAATGCGGTGGGGATAGCACAGCACATCGACACCGTTTTTGCGAATATCCTGCCAGAACAGGGCGAAAATTTTCGCCTGAATTTTGACCGTGGCGATGAGAATTTGAACGGCCCGCAATGCCCAGTAAAAGGGCAAAAAGAAGGGCCGCAGGGGCGTTCTAAAGGCCAGGTCGCCAGCCACGCGGCGGCTGAGGCGCAGCAAAATAAAGGGTCGATATTTTGCCGGGGCATGACGTTTTACGAACCGCCAGTGATCGACCACATTGCTCATCGATCGCCGCGAGAATAGCTCCTGCCAGATGGTCGCAAACCCTTTTACCCCAGCCCCCGGCAAAATGCCGGTTTCTTCAATGTGGGCGAGCAGGCGAGTTTCGTAGCAAACCCCCAGCTTAAAGCCGTGGCCTTTAAGCCGACAGAAGAACTCGTAGTCGGCTAGATAGTGGGGCCACAGGGCCGCCTCCACATTGCCCGCCGCCCGAATCATGCTCAATGGCACCAGGCTGCCGCGCCCGGGCAGCACGTCCACATCCCCACAGAAGGTTTCTGCCGACGCAACGCTCGTCTTGAGCGGAAACGAGTAGGTGGGCCAGTCGATGTATTCCCCAGCATCGAGAATCTTTGCCGGGTCGCGGCTATCGACAATCAGCGCCCCCACGGCGGCCTGGTGGGTCTGGGCGGCGTTGACCAGCGTAGATACATAGTCGGGAGGAATCTGGGTGTCGTTGTTCATCATCAACACGTAGTCGGCGGGGCTGTGGCTGTGGGCAAGGGCGTAGGCAATGCCCGCAGCCATGGCTCCGGCCCACCACAGCTCTGCCTGGGCCGTCAGCACCACCACCTCAGGGTAGTCGCGCCGCAGCACCGCCACGGTATCGTCGGTAGACCCCCCGTCGGAAACAAGAATCTGGAGCGGTCGATAGGACTGGGTCTTGAGAGCGTCAATACAGGCTTGGGTAAAGTGCAGGCGATTAAAGACTGGAATGACGACAAAGACGGTGGGGCGATCGCCCCCTACTCCCAGACAATCCTCAGATTCCCCTGTCGTCGCAGCCACCGGCGGAGTTTCAGCGCCAGGCCCAATGGTTTCTGGTTTGGCTTCCATAGCGGCCCCTACGCCCCCGACGAGTCAACAACGACGCCCTGGCTATCGATGATTAAAAATTTAATCGCATCGACCCAGGGGTAAGAGACAAAAAATAGATCCCGATTGCGCTCAAAGAACTCCTGGAAAGCATTTAAATAGTCGCTCTGCAGCGCATTAAAAAAGTCGTTGCCCAGATCGCGCCGCTCCCAGGGGTTCCACTCAATCAGCACCAGGGTGTCACCCAGCACCAGGCCGTGCCAGCGGTGGTGGTTGGGCAGGCGGGTAAAGTTGAACATCACGTCCGACAGGCGGGTGGGTACCTCAATGTAGCCCTGTTTTCCCACCCGCATGAGTTCGCGCATGGCCTGGCCGGGGTGGTCGAGGTGCTCGAGCACGTGGGAGCAAAACACAAAGTCGTAGCGCTTCTCTTCAAAGGGCAAACGTTCTAGGTCGGCCTCAAAAAAGGGTCGCTGGTCGCGCACCATGGTTTCGACCCGATGGGTGGTTTCCTCGGGGTAGCGATCGGCCAGGTGGTCGGCCCGCTTAAAGGGCCAGCCCCCCGACCCCACATCCAGCACCAGGGCGTCGGCAGGAATATCCCACTCCATCACCTCGTTCTGGTAGGTCCAGGTGTTCATCACCGGGCTGACGCGCTTTTCCAGCGGCGGGATCAGGTGCCAGGCTTCGACGGGTAGGCGGGTGAGGAGAAGCGATCGCAGCTCCTGCGGGCTCAGCCCAGAGTCCTGGGCCTCCAGCAACAGGGTAAATGCCCACCGGCACAGGTCTGGATCGTTGGCCCCGCTGTAGTGTTCAACGAGACGGTTCCACAGCGGTAGCAGGGTCTTAAGGGGCATGCCGGGGGCCTCTGGGCTAGTCTCAGGCTCCAGATTCCCCAGGGTAGTCATCAGCTCAGCAATGCCTTTAGTCAGCACCCGCCTTGCCGGGGTTTCTAATTTCAGCCGTTGGATGGCTCTTGTTAACAGGTTGCTTAGGGTAGCCATGCAATCCACGGGTAAATCAAGCGGCGGCAGAGTTGTTGATTTAGACAGAAATATGGGCGATAAATTCGCGGGTGATGGGCAACCGGGCGACCTCGGGTCGCCACTCGGCCAGCAGCGTCTGGAGCGTGGCCTGGTTCCAAAACCAGTAGTGGCCGAGGAAAAGATCCACGTCGCCGTCGGGCACCACAATAAACACTGACCCACCGGGGCGGCAAATCCGCACCAGTTCCGCCGCGATCGCCTGGGGATACTCTAGGTGCTCCAGCACGTCGGTACAGAGCACCACGTCAAAGGCATCGGTTTCGTAGGGCAGATGTTTTTCAATCACAAATTGCATAAAGCTGCCGTCGGGCAGGGCGGCCAGGGCTCCCTCCACCGCCCTGGGCGAAAAGTCGAGGCCCGCCACGGTAATGTCGCCCTGCCGCCGCCGCATCTCCACCAGCAGATCGCCCACGCCGCAGCCGATATCGACCACCGCCGCCTGGGAATGCAGGTTTTTTTCGACCACATCGGCAATTTCTACGGTGAGCTTGTCGCGCACGTGGTCGGCCTCGGCTCGAAAGGCGGCCAGGTTGTCGCTGTCGCCCCACAGCAGGTCGTACCCCGCCGGGGAGTTGGCTTCAGTGACCCAGCCGACCCCCAGCTCGCTGCTGACGGTCTGCCCCGGCAGCAGCACCGCCCGGTAGCGGTTTTTGGGCATCAGCACAAAGCGATCCATCGGGCCAAACACGTAGGTGCCCTTGGGTACGTAGTCGTACTGCCCCCTGGGCACCAGGTCGAATTGATCCGTCGGCACCAGCTCAAACCCCTCGGTCGGCACCAGTCGCCAACCGTCGGGAATCAGCCCCTTGAGAATGGGCAACAGCCTGTGCTTTAAGGCCAGAGATAGCTTCTTGAGCATGTTATCGCTGTCCGGTATGGGTCAAAGGCCGCTGGGGCTTCAGCCAGTTCAGCAGCCGCCTGGGGGCAGGCGGCGGCGGTTCTGGGGCCTCTATCTCACCGACAAACTGTCTGTAGAGGTCGTCCCGTTCGCTGATTTCGGCCTCGCTGCCCACCCGGCAGTCTTCGGAGCAGGTGTCGCAGGGGGAGGGCTTGGGGCTAAATCTCAGCAGATCTTGCCGCCACCGGGCCATGGTTGCGGAGGCGTAGGCGGCAAAAATATCGGGGAAGTCGGCGATGTTGCCGATCGCATAGCGGCTGCGGTGCAGCTCGTTGTCGGCAAACATCTGGCAGCAGGGGAAAATCGTGCCGTCGTAGGACACCGTGAAATCGTTAAAGGGGCGACTACAGGGGGAGGTGCGCTGGAGCGACGCATTGGTCAAACTGGCCACAGAACCGCCGCGATCGGATCCATACACATTGTAGTTAGTCGTAAACACGTGGATTTTCAGGTTGAACAGCTTGAGGGTTCCCTGGATGGTGTGCCCCGGCGAGAGCACGTGCACCTTTACCCCCTTCCCCAGGCGGCTGGAGAACTCGGTAAAGCGCGTCATGGCCGAGGCATCGTCGTAGGCCTGGCCTTTAGGCGGGTGCAGGGTCACGTACAGCTCAGACAGACCGGCCTCGACCATGGCTTTGAGGTAGTCGCGGGTCAAAAAATCCCCGTTGGTGCTGAAGTAGATGCGGCTGTTGGGCAGGCGCTGGCGAATGTAGGCGATGCGCTCCAGCAGCAGCGGGCGATCGGCGGTGGGCTCATTGTAGAGGTTGAGGCAGATGCTCCTGTCGTAGTCGATGGTCTCCAGGTCGGCAATAATTTGGTTGAAAATGTCGTGGGGCAAAATCTCGCGGTTGGTGAGGCGATCGACCCCCGACACCGGGCAGTAGGAACACTGGCGGTTGCAGTGCTGGGTAATCTCCACAATGACGTTCGACACCGACTCGGCAAATAGCGCCGCCTGCTCCTGGGACGCAGTGGGAGGGGTGAAGTGATGCTTTAAAAACGGTGTACTCACCATGGCAGGGCTCACTATAGTTTTTGATAGGAAAAGTCCGCAGGAACATGCATCACCGCCAGGGGCTCAGAGTAGAAAAACAGGTTCTTTGGCGTCAATACAATAATGTCTCCGCATTTTAGCCACAGAAACAGATGGGCCGCCACATGCTTGCTAATCACCGCGATGTTAAAGTTATAGGCTCCGGGGCGCAGATTTTGATTGCTAACTTTGACGGTAAATTTGTATTTCCCCGGGGCAACCATACCCAGGGGATAGCCCTGTTCATAACTGTCCAGGGTGAGAATATTCTTGTAGTGAACCGCGTCAATCACAATTCTTAAAACAAAGTCTCTAATTTCCTGGTAGACCTCCACATCAAGTTCAAGGACTATGGGCTCCTGAAACTCAACTTCATTGACGACCAATCCGGTTTCAGCGGAGACCACCCTCAGAGCATGGCAAACGACGTCGTTGGTGCCGACCAGGTTGCCGCCGTACTCGCTAGACAGGGTTTCTAGGGCCGCGCTACTGTCTTTTTTCAGGTTGGCCGCTACCGCCTGATTAAACTGAATATTTGAGGCCAGGGCGTTGCGGGAGTTTTGATCGTCGTAGGCCCGCACCACGTCTTCGGCGGTGCCGTTGACTTCCACCAGCCCGTGATCCATAAACAGGCCGCGATCGCACACCGACCAGATCGCCCCCGGCGAGTGCGACACCAGAATAATCGCCGTCCCCTGCTGCTTGAGCTTGAGAATGTAGTCGAAGCATTTCTTCTGAAAGTTGAGGTCGCCCACGGCCAGCACCTCATCCATCAGCAAAATGTCGGGGCGGCTGAGGGCGGCGATCGCAAACCCCAGCCGCACGTACATCCCCGACGAGTAGTTCTTCACCGGCAGATCGATAAACTCGCTCAGCTCCGAAAACGCCACAATCTCATCGATCAGGCTGTCGATTTCTTCGGTGGATAGGCCCAGCAGGGCACCGTTAACGTAGACATTTTCGCGCCCCGAGAGCATCGGGGCAAACCCCGCCCCCGCCGCAATCAGCGCCCCCACCCGGCCCCGCATTTGAATAAACCCCGTATCGGGGGCATAGACCCCGTTGAGAATCCGCAGCAGCGTTGTCTTGCCGCTGCCGTTGACCCCCATAATGCCCAGCGCTTCGCCGCGCCTGAGGGTAAAACTGACGTCGCGCACTGCCCAAAACTCCCCCTGGCGCAGCAGTTCGGTCTTCACCTGGCGACCCAGCAGGTTTTTGCCGATGTCGCGCAGGCCGTACTTCATCGACTGCTTCAGGGTGAGGCCAAACTTTTTAGAGACGTTCTCCGCAACGATAGATAGCTCTTCCTGCATCTACAAACGCTCCGCCACTTTATCTTTCACCAAATAAAACATGTGAATGCCAATCACCAGCACCAGCACCGACACCAGGGTAGCCAGGGCAAAGCCCCAAGGATGGGGCATCTGCCCCAAAATCAAGAGGCTGCGGGGGGTATCCACCAGGTAGGTGAGCGGGTTAAACCGCACAATCTGCTGAAGCTGGGGGTTGGCAAACTCGGCGGAGTACACCACCGGGGTAATGTACATCGCCAGGCCCAGCAGGTTGACGAAGATCGAGGTGATGTCTCGCGCCACCGAGCCCACCACCGCCAGCACCAGCCCAAAGCCAATGCCCATCAGCACCAGGGGCACCACCGCCAGGGGATATATCCATCCCACCAGGGCGGGCGACAGCCGAAACGCAATCAAAATAATGAACAGCACCACAATGCTGATCAAAAAGTTGTACAGCACGCTGGCCATGCCCGTCACCGCCAGCCCCACCTTGGGAATGTTGGTGCGCATGATCAGATCAGAGTTGCCGATCAGTCCGTTGGCGACGGTGGTGGTGGTGATAGTCAGCAGCCCCCACAGACTGGTGCCAATAAAGACAAAAATCGGGTAGGGAATATCCAGATCCCCCGGATCGAGAATGCCGGTGGAATTCATAAACACAAAGCTGAGAATGCCCAGCAGGGGCGAGGCCAAAATCCAAAAGTAGCCGAAGATTTTTTGCCGAAAGCCCGCCACAAAATCGCGCACAAACAGGTGCCAAATGGCGTGGCGTGAGAAGTACAGCTCTTTGAAGGCGAGCTTGACCGAGCCCACGGGCCACAGCGACTTTTCTCCCGCCTGGTAGGTGCGAATCACCTGGCTCTGCCGTTCGATTGACTGCTTGCGTTGCATTACCCCCCACTCCTGGCCGCTGACGGCTTAACGGCAACAAACGTGTAGAGCCTACCCGGCGTTTGATCCACACGGTTACGAAAATTGGCCAACTGGGTCAGCCCCCAGCGCCCCAGGGGGTGCTGAGGGTTAAACAGCCCCCGCGCCAGACCAGGGCCAATCAGCTTGGCCACCGGCTTAATACAGTACTCGCGCCACTGCTCTGAAGTCATAGGAAAGTAGTTGATGGGAGAGTCTAGGGGAGCTAAGACCTGACGCATTTGCAGCCCGGCCTGTTCCAGGGCGGCGAGGTACTCGCTGAGCAGGTAGGCATGCTCGCCGCCGTAAAACCGGTGCAGGGGGTGGGAGTCAAGAAACGCTTGCAGGTCTTCGGGCTGGCTGATCACGTGCTCGCGGGTGGCAATCATGACGCCGCCGGGCTTGAGTACCCGGTAGACCTCGCGGCAGGTCTGCTCCAGGTTGTGGGCGTGGTGGAGCGCCTGACGGCAGTTGACCACCGCAAAGGTGTTGTCGGCAAAGGGCAGCCGTTCGGAATACTCGCTGACCACCTCGATGGGCAGGCCGCAGCGCTGGGCCAGGTCGCGGATGGCCTCGGCCCCCACCAGCGGGCTGGGGTCGGGCTCGAGGGCGGTGACCTGCCAGCCGTCGCGGGCCAGGGCATAGCTACCAATGCCCCGCCCAGCCCCCAGGTCGAGGGCGCGACCGGAGGGCTGGGGCAGCAGCGCCGCCGTCGCCTGCCACTCGTCGCTCTGCCAAAAACGCTGGGCCGCCTCCAGCAGCGGGTCGTCGAAGTAGCAGGCGGCCACCAGCCGCTGCTGGTCGGGCTGCTCGCGCAGCCACTGAACCGATTCTTCCCATGTCATTTGACTCATGGCGGTGACCTGTATTCCCTAGGGGCAGAGAGGTGGACGGGGGGAGAGCCTAACCGAGCTGGCGCAGGGTGGTCGTGGTCTCGGTGGTGACCTCAACCACAGGCAAGTCTAAGATCTCTGGCAGCCGGTTGGCACCCGATAGAAAATTGAGCTGGTGGTTGGCATCTCTAGAGTCGCGAAAGCGAGAGTCTAGGTAGGCCTGGTGGGGGGTGAGGGGAGTGAGTCTGCCGAGGCGATCGCGCCGCACAAAAAACAGATTGTTAGCCGCTGTATTAGAGCCCATCAGGGCGTAGCCCTTGCGCTCCGCCAGGTGGTTAAAGGCCTGAATCGACGCCCCCCAGTAGAGATTAGAGTAGTGGGCGGTGCCCCGCTGAAAGTCTTCGCTATAGGGGATGGAGATGGCGTGGTCGGGGCCAAAGACGCTGTTCCACTCCACCACCACAATCACCGGATTGATTACGCCGATGCGCTCCCACACCCAGTAGTCGTTGCCGTCGATATCGATGCTGAGAATGCCGACATCGCCGTAGAACCCGGCGTCTTTGATCAGATCGTTGATGTTGTCGCGGGTAATCCAGGCGGTGACGGCGGTGAGGTCGTGACGCCAGTACAGATCCTGGCTGCGCACAAAGCTCATGTACTGCTCGCTGCCGTCTAAAATCAGCCCCCGCCAGTTGTCGTTAAACAGCAGAAATCGGGTGTTCGACTCGACGTAGTTTTGCACCCCAAACTCGACAAAGATCTGCTCGTCGCGGCGGATACCGGTCTCGCGCACCAGGTACTGCAAAATGCCGTCTTCCCCAAACTGGGAAAACACCTTAAACTCCGCCTCGTGGATCGACGCCAGGGGGGCGCGGTCGGCGTTGCTGAGGGCCAGCGATCGCCCCTGAAGCACCAGCAGATCGTCAATGCGCTTGGCCTGCTCTGCCACGCTGGAAGACAGGCGTTTGTCAATTTTCTCTAACGCTTTTTCAACCAGGTCATTGATAAAAAACACGGGCGCTTCAGAAACCTAAAACAACAGAATTCACCGGGAGGAGGCCAACCCCTGGTGCAGCCCCCCAGCCAACCCCAAAACTCTGCCCGAACGGCAGAGCTAGGGATTGCCGAGGCGAGGCGGCGAGGGCTGCAAAACCGGAGTCAGGGGAGTCATCACCGGAGAAATTTGACAGCGGTAGAGGGTGTCAGGCGGCACATCTCGAGTCACCACAGAACCCGCTGCAATTATACTGCCTCGGCCAATGGTGACCCCCTTGAGGATGGTGACCCCAAAGCTGATCCACACGTCGTCTTCGATGACAACGGCTGCCGAAACCACCCCCGGCAGCTGATCTGCCGTGGTGGGGTGGCCCCGCTCAATAATATGGCGAAAGTGTCGATGGCGCTCGTCGGCCACCCGAGAATGGGCCGTGCCGTCGTGGATGTTGACGTTGTGGGCGATCAGCACGCGATCGCCGATTGTGATCGACGCCATCGACCAGATCTCGGAGCGCGCCCCGATGTAGCACCAGTCGCCCACGGTAATCTTGCCGCCGTGGCCGTAGGTGAGCAGCTGCCCGCGAATGTGGGTGTTTTGCCCAATGGCGATCGCGTCTGCATCCTCTAGCAGGTTGCTGATCTGAGCCTCGGGGGCCAGCACCGAGCCCGCCCCCAGGCGACACAGACGAACGCCCTGGCTGGCCTCAGGCCCCTGCCCCGTCTCGAGTTCCAGCTCTCGGGCCAGGGCTCTCACCGCCCTCCGCTTGACTTGACGAAAAAACTGCTTCACGAATCGCTATCCTCGGCAACCATCGGTCGTACCTCGCACAAAAACTTGGGGTTTGAGCAGCAGCGCGCCAGCTGCGGGTCGCCGTCAGGCCATTTTAGTCAGCCTGGAGAGCGTAGTTTTGCAAAACTGTAGCAGTCTGGAGGGGGGATGAGCGGCGGCTACAGAGCTTTGAGGGGGAGCCAAGAACGCCTCTAGCCGGGCCAGATGGGCGGGTTCGTAGGCAATGCCATCGGGCCAGGCCAGCTCCCGAGCATTGTCGGGGGCACTGGCGGCCAGTTCGGTGTCAAAATCCCCCGCGCCGCAGTGAATGCCCGAGCCGTCAAAGCCGATATTTTGCACCAGGTTGGTTTTGGGGTACAGCACCAGCCCTCCCTGCCGCGACACCGCATACCACCAGAGAATGCCCCAGGAATCGTTCCGCCCGGCCAGGCGATCGTCCAGCATTTGCAGGTAGTTGTAGGTGCCGTGCAGGTTAAAGATCTCAAGCCACTGGGGCTCGGTTCTGGCCGCCTCCAGATCCGCGGGCACCCAGGAAAACTGCCGCCAGGCCCGCCCCCAGGTGGCCCAGCCCCAGGTCGTCGTCACCGGCAGAAAGAAGGCATCGCGGGCCAGCGGGCTGGGGCTGGCCAGGGTGCAGCCCCCAATCTGCATGACCTGGGCCTCATCGGCGTAGCGCTCCAGGGCGCTCACCATGTAGGTCAAAAAATCGGGGCCGACGATCAGGTCATCTTCCAGCACAATCACCCGCCCGTACTCGTCGCACAGGCTCGAGACGCCGCTGACAATGGATTTTGACAGGCCCAGGTTTTCTGAGCGCTCAACCAGGGTGGCCCCCAACCTGTCAGCCCAATGCCGCAGCACAGTCCGGGTTTCCTCTACCCTGGCGGTCTGGGCAGGCTCGCGGGGAGCGTCAGAGAATAGGTAAATTTGGCAGTGCTCTAGCCCGTTGCATTGGGACAGTGCCTCAAGAGCCTTTTGAGTATGACCGGGGCGATTGTAGGAAAAGACAGCGACGGGAATTTTCATGGATGCTCAATTACACGTACTCTAAGCCGCAGCCGCAGCCTGAGGTTGAGAAACGCTGGGCCAGAGCCTACGGCAGAGCGACCCGATCGGCAAAAGGATTGGGCCGGGAGGTTGGGACTTCACCGTACATTTGCCCTGCCGATTATACTACCTGCCCAGGGGAAACTGAGACGCCAACCGTGGTCAGCGCCAGGGCCCTAAACCCATCCCCCCAGAGCAGGTTAACGGTGGCTGACCCGCACAATCCAGTAGCTGATCGCCAGGGCAAAGATGGCGATCGCCAGCCCAATCAGCGTTGTCCCCGTCACCTTGGCCAGGTCCAGAATAATGAACTTTCGCCCTACCGCTGTCAGGGCCGTGGCGATCACCAGCTCCACCTGCACCACGTGTTTTTGAATGTAGGCGGTGATATTTTCCAGAATCTCCAGGGCGATTAGCACCGTCAAGAACAGGCCAAAAATATCGATCACGGTCTGGCCCAAAAATGCACCGGGGGCGGTGGTAAAAATGGCTCGCACCAGCACCACGGCCAGATCAAACACGATCGCCAAAATGACGATTACCATACCCACTGAAAGCAGCTTAGAAATGCTGCCCTCGAACTGGTGTAATCGCTCCAAAAACGTTTCATTTTTGAGCTGATTAGTCAGCTGGTTGGCCAGCCGTTTGGCCCGTTTCGCCATAGAAGTGAGCTGCTCAGGGAGTGGGTGCTGCTGAGAGAATAGACGATTCTAGCGCCTGGGGTAAAGTTTCGGGGGCGACGGTTTGCGCTGGGTCGAGGCGGCTGAGGGGCACCACCTGCACCGCGCAGGCCTTCAGCTCGGGCTGGCCTGAGATCGGGCAGACCTCGCCGTGGGTGACGGCGTTGCACTCGGCATCGTCGGCCCAGAGGGCACCCCAGTGCATGGGCACAAACAGCGTGCCCCGGCGAATGTTTTGGGTGACCAGCAGGGGCAGGCGGGCGCGGCCTCGCTGCGATCGCACCTCCACCCACTCCCCCCCCTGCACCTGAAGCTGCTGGGCGTCGCGGGGGTTGATCTCGAGAAACGGGGCCGGGTGCATTTTCTGAATTTTTTCAATCCGTCCGGTGCGGGTCTGGGTGTGCCAGTGGCCGTAGAGCCGCCCGGTAGTCAGCACAAAGGGAAACGTTTCGTCGGGGGGTTCGGCCAGGCCGTTGGAGTGGAGGGCGGCAAAGCGGGCGCGACCGTCGGCGGTGTTGAAAATACCTCGGGTGTAGAGGCGCTTGTCGTGGCGGGCAGCGGCGGTGGCGGTGGTCTCGGGGTCGGGGCAGGGCCACTGAATGGGGCCGAGATCGCGCAGGCGATCGTGGCAAACCCCGGTGATGTCGCAGGGCTGGCCTCGGGTAATGGCCGCAAACTCGCGGTAGACCTCGGCGCTATTGGCAAAGGTAAACTGGTCGGCAAAGCCCAGGCGGCGGCCCACCTCGGCAAAGATCTCCCAGTCGGGGCGGGCCTCGCCGGGGGGCGGGCGAAAGGCGGCGCAGAGGGTGATCACCCGCTCGGAGTTGGTCATGGTGCCGGTTTTTTCGCCCCACTGGGCGGCGGGCAGCAGCAGGTGGGCAAACTCGGCGGTTTCGGTGGGGTAGTAGGCGTCCTGATACACCGTAAAAGGCGACTGGCCCAGGGCGGCCTTGGTGCGGTTGAGGTCGGGCAGGCTGACCGCCGGGTTGGTGGCGGCAATCCACAGCAGGCCCACCCGCTGGTGCTCCAGGGCCAGCACCATTTCGCCCACCGCCAGACCCGGGGTGGGCGAGATCTGCCCGCTGGGCAGGCCCCAGTAGTCTTCAATCTGGCGGCGGTGGTCGGCATTTTTCACCAGGCGGTAGCCCGGCAGAATGTGGGACAGCCCCCCGGCCTCGCGGCCCCCCATGGCGTTGGGCTGCCCGGTCAGCGAAAATGGCCCCGCCCCCGGACGACCGATGTTGCCGGTCATCAGGTGCAGGTTGATTAACGAGCGCACCTTGGCAGTGCCCTCCGAGGACTGATTCAGCCCCATCGACCACAGCGAGAGAACCGCCTTGGCGCTGGCCCAGGTGCGGGCAGCGGTTTCAAGGTCGGTCACGGCAATGCCGCAGCGATCGGCCACTAGCTCAGGCTCGTAGTGGCGCAGCACCTCGGTGTAGGCGGCAAAGCCCTGGGTGCAGCCGTCGATAAACTCGGGGTCGAGGGCACCCCAGCGCAGCAGCAGGTGGCCGATGCCGTTGAGCAGGGTGATGTCGCTGCCGGGGCGAATCGCCAGGTGCAGGTCGGCGGCCTTGGCGGTATCGGTGCGGCGGGGATCGACCACAATCAGCTTGACCTGGCCGTTGCGCTTGTGGTGCTTCTTGAGTCGGTTAAAGACAATCGGGTGGCACTCGGCGGCGTTGGTGCCGATCAAAAAGGCGCAGTCGGTGGCCTCGAGATCGGCGTAGCAGCAGGGCGGGCCGTCGCTGCCAAAGCTCTGGATGTAGCCCGCCACCGCCGACGACATGCACAGCCGCGAGTTGGCGTCAAAGTTGTTGGTGCCGAGGCAGCCCTTCACCAGCTTTTGGGCCACGTAGTAGTCTTCGGTTTGAAACTGCCCCGAGCCGTAGACGCAGATGCCGTCTGGCCCCATTGTGTCGCGCACGGTGCGGATGCGGCTGACGATCGCACCGAAGGCCACCTCCCAGCTCACCCGCTGGAAGGGCTCATCCAGCGAAGCCCGCAGCATCGGGTACTTGAGCCGATCGCGATCCAGCGATTCAGCCACCGTCGCCCCCTTGACGCACACCATGCCCTGGCTGGAGGGATGGGCGCGATCGCCCCTGGTCTGCCACAGCGGGTTGCCCTGGGGATCGCGGTGGGTGGGCTTGTGGGGCTGGGCCGGGGGGAGAACTTCCAGGCCGCAACCCACGCCGCAGTAGGGACACAGGGTTTTGGCGGGGTCGGTCATGGGGAGGTGGGGGGTAGGGGGTGGAGGGGTGATGGGGTGGAGGGTAAGGGGGTATTGGTTTTGGCTAAGCGCTGTCCCCTTTTTCAAGGGGGGCCATGGCGAGAACGTTGGCGGAGGGGAGTGGGGGGATCAACGCCTGAACTTGGAGAAACCTATGGGAGTGAGCCTACTTCAATGCTCAGATGCCCTGGGGATCCCCCCTACCTCCCTTGAAAAGGGGGGTTATGTGATGGGCTTGTGAGCAACAGTGGACATAGAATTAGCCCTGCTTTGAGAATCTATAGTGAAGCCCTAATGTGCGCTCTCGCCACTGGCACAGCGATTGTGCTACGTTTGCTTCAAATGCAAACTGTGTGTCCTGGGGCCGCTGGCCCACAGGGCATTTTTTTTAGTCCGCCGTCACCATCACGCCCGTCACGGTCACACCGTTTTGGGAGGGGCTGGCTTCGGCTTTGGGCCGAGCACCGAAGTTGTCGATCAAGAGCGATCGCAGCACCCCGTGCAGCTCGTCGCAGGGAATGCCCTGCTGCACCTTTTCGCCCAGGTGGGCCTCTTTGCCCACCTTGCCGCCCATAAAGATATCGACCCCCTCTACGGTTTTGCCGTCCTTGCGCACCTTGGTGCCCATCAGGCCAATGTCGGCCACCTGGGGCTGGCCGCAGGAGTTGGGGCAGCCCGTCCAGTGAATCCGCACCGGCTGAGCCAGGGTGAGTTCGGCGTCCAGGGCCAGGGCCAACGCCAGGGCGCGCTGCTTGGTTTCGACCAGGGCAAAGTTGCAGAACTGCGCCCCGGTGCAGGAGACCAGCGATCGCGTCAGCGCCGAGGGCGCAATGGAAAACTTCTCCAACAGCGGCTCCTCCAGCAGCACCGGCAGGCGCGAGTCCGGCACGTTGGGAATGATCACGTTCTGCTCCACGGTCAGGCGCAGCTCGCCACTGCCGTAGACCTCCGCCAGGCGGGCCAGATCGAACAGGTCGCTGGCGGTGAGGCGTCCCACCGGCACGTGCAGGCCCACGTAGTTGAGCCCCACCTGCTTCTGGGGGTAGACGCCGATGTGGTCGCGCTTGTCCCAGTCCATTTCGTCAGTGGGGGCGGCACTCAGCAGGGGCTGGCCGTAGGCCGCTTCTACTTCAGCCCGAAACCGATCCAGGCCCCACTCGTCGATCAGCCACATCAGCCGCGCTTTCTGCCGGTTCACTCGGGGGCCGTGGTCGCGGTACACCTCCAGAATGGCGCGGCACAGCTCCACCACGCTGTCGTCGGGGGCCACCCAGGCGTCGAGCGGAATCGCCGCCTCGCAGCGCCGGGCCGAGAAGAACCCACCCACCACCACGTTAAAGCCCAAAACTCCCTCACGGTAGGCGGGCACAAAGGCGATGTCGTTGATCTCGGCGTGGATAGAGTTGTCGCGTCCCCCCTCGATCGCAATGTTGAACTTGCGGGGCAGGTTGGTGAAGGCCGGGTTGCCCTCCCCGTTGGCGGTGATCATGTCCTGCACCTTGCGCACCAGCCCCTGGGTGTCGATCAGCTCATCGGCATCGAGGCCCGCCACCGGGGAGCCGGTGATGTTGCGCACGTTGTCCATGCCCGACTGAATCGAGGTCAGGCCCGCCGCCTGCATGCGGCGAAAAATGTCGGGAATATCTTCGAGCAAAATGCCCCGCAGCTGGAGATTTTGCCGGGTGGTGATGTCGGCGCTGCCGTCTTCGCCGTAGCGCTGGATAATCTCCGCCAGGGTGCGGGCCTTGTAGCCGGTCAGCAGCCCGTTGGGCAGCCGCAGCCGCAGCATAAATTTGCCGGGCGTCACCGGGCGAAAGAAAATGCCCAGCCACTTGAGCCGGTGGGTGAGGTCGGTGTCGTCGACGGCTTCCCACCCCAGCTGGGCAAACTGCTCTAGCTCGTGCTTGACCAGCAGCCCGTCTTTGTCGGCCTTAAATTGTTCAAACTTGTTGAGTTTGGCGGTGGCCGCTGCGCTGGCCGTGTTTATAGAAGTGGTCACTGGTACACCGTTGTAGCAAGACGTTTACCGACACAATCCCTACCTGAGGCCCTCGTTGGGGAAAGTTTCTCAGTCTCCCCCGGTCGCTACTGCCGCAATTGCTACAGAACAACCAGGGCGGCCTGGGTTAGGTGTGGCTAGCCTAGAACCGCTCTAGGGAGGCTTTTGTATAGACTCATACGTTTTTAAAAGCACCATGCAGGCTCCGCAAGAGGCGGCTGCGCGAACTGCATAGTCAACCCTTACAGAAACCCAGGGTGAGGCCCTATGGTGGAGGGGCCCGGCTCCAGTGCCGACAGCCCCAGAGCTAGATTCCAAGTCAACCAGGAGTATGCGGTGGCCCCTTTTGATGAGTTTGCGGTTTTGGGTGCGGCGGTGGGTCAGACCGGGGCGGCGGTAGCCAGGCTGCGCGCCGGAGATTTTCACGATCGCTGGGAGCAGTCGCGCCAGATTGCTGACCTGGGGGAGGCGGCGCTGCCCGACCTGCTGGCCCTGGTGCAAAATGAGGCCTGCGACTGGGAGGCCCGCTGGTTTGCCGCCCGCGCCCTGGGAGAGTTTGACCGCCCCGAGGTGACCGCCGCGCTGGTGACCACCTTCGCCACCACCGCCGATGAGGATCTGCGCCAGGCGGTGGCGGCGGCCCTGACCCAGATTGGCCCCTCGGCGATCGCCGCCCTGGGCGAGCAGCTGGCCCAACCCGCTCTGCGGCCCGCTGCGGTGCAGGCTCTGGCCCGCATTCACCACCCCGCCACCGTTCCCCTGCTGAAGCAGGCCATGGCAGACGAGCGGTGGCCCGTGCGGGCCACCGCCCTCGATGCCCTCAGCGCCTTTGCCGACCCCACCCTGCTGCCCGTGGTGCAGCGCAGCCTGGGCGACCCGGCGGCGGCGGTGCGGGGGGCAGCCATTCGCGGGCTGCTGGGGATGCGAGCGCGCCTGTCTACCCCCCAGCTAATCGATGCCCTCGCGCCGCTGCTCAGAGACGCCGATGAACAGGTGGCCCAGCAGGCCGCCTACGCCCTGGGGCGGCTGTCGACGGCGGCGGCGGCAGCGCCGCTGCTAGAGCTGCTGCAAACCCCCGACACCCCTGAGGCTCTGCAAATTTTTACCGTGCAGGCCCTGGGCTGGCAGAACACCACCACCGCCCTGGAAGGTTTGATTCAGGCCTGGGATCGCCTGGAGCATCCGGCTCGGCTGGCCCTGGTGCAGGGGCTGGCCGCTGTGGCCCCCGACCACCGTTTCCTCGCCACCTCGGCCCTGGCAAACTGGCTCCAGCGGTTGCCAGCCGTCGCTAAAAACAGTACCCTGCGCCGTCACCTGGTGCTGGCCCTGGGCCAGATGGGCGACCCGACACTAGAGGCCGAGCTGCGATCGCTGCTGCACGACCCCGACCCCGGCGTGCAGCTCCACGCCGAGGCAGCCCTGCGCCAGCTCCAGACTCAGGCGGTCTAATCGCTTTTATGCCGCTGCTGGGGAAGGCCGCTGCTGGGGAAGACCGCTGCTGGGGAAGACTGGATAAAGCATCAATCCGGCCAGGGCGGAAGTGAGTTGCCCGGCTTTCGGCTGTTTGCCAAGAAGCCAGCCACCACAGCCGGTATCGCTACTTTTGATACCAAGTGCGGGGATACGATCTGCTAATCAAGACAAGGGCGACCTGACGGAACCGGTCAGGCCGTTTTGCTAGCAGCGGTGTGGATACTGTCAAGAATGCGTATAGAGCAGCTCCAGGCGTTTTTATCGGTGGCCGAGACCGGCAGCTTTCAGGCGGCGGCTCAGCAGTGCCAGGTAACGCAGTCTACCGTCAGCCGCCAGGTGCAGGCCCTGGAGGCCGAGCTGGATGCGCCCCTGTTTCATCGGGGTGCCCAGGCCAAGCTCACGGTGGCGGGCGAACGGCTGCTGCCCAAGGCCAAGCGCATCTACCAAGACTGGGTGCAGGTCTCTAGGGATATTGCCGACCTGATGGCGGGCAAACAGCCCGAGCTGTGCGTGGCGGCGATTCAGTCGGTGTGCGCCACGGTGCTGCCGCCTGTACTCCAGCAGTTTTGTGCCGAATATCCCCAGGTGCAGCTGCGGGTGACGGCCCTGGGCAGCGATCGCTCCCTCAAGGTGCTGCGCGACGGCCTGGTCGATCTGGCCATCGTGATGGACAACCCCCGCCTCACCACCCAGCCCGAAATGGTGGTCACACCGCTGTTTACCGAGCCGATTGAGGTGCTGATGGCGGGCCACCACGACCTGGCCTGCCAGCCCGCCATTTCCTGGGAGATGCTGGCCCGATTTCCGCAGATTATCTTTAAAGACGGCTACGGCATGGCGCGGCTGGTGCAGCAGCAGTTTCAGGATCGGGGCGAGGTGTTTAACCCGGCCATGGAGCTCAATACCCTCGACGCCTTTCGCGGCGTGATTCGCCAGGGCAACTTTGTCGCCCTGCTGCCCCAGTCGGCCCTGGCCGACTGCCGCGACGACTCTACCCTGGCAGTGCGCCCCACCGAAGCGCCCGTGCTGACTCGCTCCGTGGTGCTGGTGACCACCCGCGATCGCCTGGTGATTCCCCCCATTCAGCGGTTTCACGATCTGGTGCAGAGCCTGGCTACTCCCGCCCGACCCAGGGCCGCAGCGGTATCTTACAGTTAGGTAATCATCCTTTAGGAATCCCTCTTGCCCAGGGTTAGCAGTTTCTATGAGCCACGAGTTTCGGGATTTGCTCAAACAGGTCGGCAGCGGCAGCCACACCTCCAGGGCGCTAACCCGCACCGAGGCCGAAGCCGCCACCCGCCTGATGCTGACCCAAACGGCCACCCCGGCTCAGATCGGCGCGTTTATGATTGCCCACCGCATCAAGCGCCCCACGGTCGAGGAGCTGGCGGGCACCCTCGACGCCTACGAAAAGCTGGGGCCAACCCTACCTGCCATAGCCGATGGCCGCCCTGCCCTGGTGCTGAGCTGCCCCTACGACGGGCGATCGCGCACCGCCCCGGTCACCCCGATCACCGCCCTGGTGCTGCTGGCGGCGGGGGTGCCAGTGGTGCTGCACGGGGGCGATCGCATGCCCACCAAAGCAGGCATTCCCCTGATCGAACTCTGGCAGCAGCTCGGGGTTGACCTGCGCTCCCACAGCCTGGAGCAGGCCCACACCCTGCTTAACCGCACCGGCCTTGGCTTTGTCTACCTGCCCCAGCACTTTCCGCTGGCCCATGGGCTAGTGCCCTACCGCGAGCAAATCGGCAAACGCCCTCCCTTTGCCACGGTAGAACTGCTGTGGTCGCCCTACGCTGGCCCCCACACCCTGGTGATGGGCTTTGTGCACCCCCCCACCGAAGAGTTTGCCAAGGGCACCTTTGCCCTGCGTGGCCAGACCGACTGGATTACCGTTAAAGGGCTAGAGGGCAGCTGCGATCTGGCGCGGGGCAGAACGGCGATCGTCGGCGTCAACCATCTGGGGCAAACCGATCGCCTGCTGCTGCACCCCCGCGACTACGGGTTTGAGGGCGACGATGTGGAGCTAGGGGATGAGGGAACGCTGGGCGATCGCCTGCTGAATGTGCTCTCGGGCCACCCCTCAGAACTGGCCAAAACCGCCCTGTGGAACGCCGGGTTTTACCTGTGGCAGGGGGGTATTGCAGACTCGCTAGAGACCGGATTGACCCAAGCCCACGACATCATTGCCACAGGCGGCGCGATGGCTAAGCTCAACGAATTGCAGCTTCAGGCCGCCAGCTTAAATCAACCGCTGGCCTACAGCCGCAGCTAGCTCAAGCCAGGTAGGCACCGCCCAATCACCGGGGAGAATGTTGCTTGCCTATGACCTCAAGCGGCTAACAGCTCCACCAAATCAGCTTTTTTGAGCTTAGATAGACCTTTGACATCGCGCTTTTTAGCCATGTCTTTGAGCTGCTGCGTGGTCAGCGTCTCTAGAATCTTGCGGTCTGTAATCACCTCTGGCATCGGCTCTGGCGTCAGATAAAACACTTCTTCCAGCGCCTTGAGTTTTTTACCGCCCGTGATCCGGCAGCCTAGTTTCGTAATTGGCTGCAAGTTTTTCCAATACTGCCGGGGGGCTTCATCGAGACGAGCTACTAGAGAAGCGTGGCTGACCCCCTTCAAGGGCGTAGCAGGCTGGTGCAGCACATAGTCTACCGCCGCAGAAATTTCCTCGCGACTGGCGGTAGAAAGGTTGGTTTTAGGCAGAACTTCTTGTGCCAGCGATCGAGAAATTGCCGCAGTTTCGGGCAAGTCGTCGGCAATAATGCACCAGACCTCAGCCAGCCCAGCTTCAGCCGCCACAGCATAAACAAAACTATTGCCAATCACCTGATATTGGTCAGGGGCAGTTTCTTTAACAATCACCGGAATCCAGTTTCGCCCCTCTGGCCCTAGCTGGTTAGCCGCCGCTTGAATCAGGTATTCATGCACATCGGTAGGCTCACCCGGCTCAATTTCATCGAAGGGCAGGCACATCAGGTTGCCAACATCTGAAAAGCTCATTAGAGAAAATACTCCTTAACAAGGTTTTGGTATTGCTCACGGGCAGGCTTGAACGCAAAAGCGGCGGGCATGTGCATGAAGTCAGCCCTAGGAATAAACGCCATATAGGGAACACTGACCATGTCCAAATTCCTTTGACCCTGGCGATACTTAGGATAGAAGTAGGGAGTCAGGTCAAGACCCATCTCCCTTCTGGATTTAACAATTATTCTTTTAATAGCGTTATGCATCAAGTCAATTTGAAAAGGTGCAGGCCTTGTGGGTGTGTTGTTCATAAAAATAGGCAGCACAACAGGGCCAGACTCGTCAAACTTATGTCGTTCCCCTCGTATTTGTGGAATAAATTGGGCAATTGCTGTGCTGGCATTTTGGAGAGAGTGAAGATTGTCGTGGCGGGCTGGAATCAGCACCACATCGGCGGCATAGATCGCCTTTTGGGCAAAGAGTCGCCAGTTTGGTGGGGAGTCAATCAAAATATAATCGTAATCACTTTTAAGGGGTTCTAAAGCCTTGTGCAGGTCATGCAGCCTTATAAATTGCCTCAGTGTAGACTCGTCAAGCTCTTCAGAAGAAAATGCCTCATCGGCTGCAATAACATCAAATCCTAGAGGCTCTTTCAAAGCAGGATGTTCTAGCCTGTAGGGAGTGATAATGTCTCTAATTTCCGCGTTTTTTCCTTTCAGAACACCCAAGACTTTGTTTTTTAACGGCGAGAGGTTGAGTGCATCGCCGAGATCACTTTGGTTGTGATCGAAATCAATTACCAAAACCTTCTTTTTGTATAGAGTTAAGGTTGCAGCGAGGTTAATAGTTGTAGTAGTTTTGCCTACCCCGCCTTTGTTATTGTAGAGGGCTATAGTAAGCGCTTTTTGAGAACTTTCTATATGCTGCTTGAGGATTTTGACAACCTGATTCAAGTCACTCTCTAGAGATAAACAGGAGGTAACTGGATGAACAATTTTTCCGTGCTTCCGAAAAAGCTGAACATGAAGCGAGTTCATAATCAGCCCCCACTTTACTGATTTGGAAGACGGGGCAAGTAAATATCTTTTCAATTGGAGGACTGTTCTGCGATAGTCAGGGTGGCTCTCATCTGAAAGATTTACACATCTACCTTTGACTTCCATGTAGAGGTAGGGATCTTTCTGAGTGTGAAGAAAAATATCATCACTCGTGTTCTTACGCGCTGCCTGATCAACAGCAAGAGTTCTAATTTTGAATCCAGGGACAATTTCTTCCTCATTAAAGCCCAATGCATTGAGGAAAGGTTTAGAGAAAATGGATTCGACAACAACCTCGGCTGCATCTGGAGGCAGCGATTGGAATGCTTGTTCTAGGCTCATGGTTATTCTATGGGCTTTACTCTAGTCGTACCTGGTGTAGCTAAAAATATCCGTAGGTTTTCTGTTGATTTCATCGAAGCTTTATTTGGTGCGGTAGGCAGCGTGGCTGTTCATGAGCTTTTGACCGTGCCAGATCCGCGTATTCAACATGCCCAACTGGCTGCGATCGCTATCAGCTAGTCTTGCCGGTTATTTTTGTGTAGAAAATAGTTTTTGCTATTAGGCCTGTGTAAGGGCGGCGATTCTAAATTGGCATCACGACAGAGCACCCAGCCTCTCTCGTTAGAGCACCCCAGGAACCTACGACCCGATCAACCTAGACGGTGTCCCAAAAGCCAGGGAAAACCCAGTTGACAGGAGCATTCTCGATCAGATAGCGACAAAATCTTTGATAAAGGCAAAATTCCGCTATTTATCAAAGAATTGTGAAGGTCGTATAGGAATTTTATAAAGCGCCCTTGACCTTGCAACATCAAGGTTTCAGGCGCGTCATGGACGCTCAGCAGTGAGGAGCATTGTGATTTCGAGCGATGAGACGGGCAGACTGCGGAGGTCGGCTAGTTTAGGCGGCACTACAGAAGTGTCTATCTACCTCATCACCATTACACTTCAAAGACTCTACGGGGAATGAACGAGAATGACTCAAACTAACTGGGCTAAGCTACTGCGTTTAGCACCGCTTTCGGCCATTTTGGCCACTTTGACCATCGGCAGCGCGGCGGCAATCGCCCTGGCCACCGAAGGCCCCATTCAAAACTTCAGCTGGCTCAAAGACGAAGCGCTGCTCGACCAGGCCCTTGATGCGGCCCGCACCAAAGATGACGACGATGACGATGACGATGACGACGTAGAGGCAGGCGAGGTGATTTACCAGCGCCGCACCACCACCACCACCACCACCACCACCGCCGTCAACCAGGTCAGCTTTAGCGATATTTCCACCAACTACTGGGCCAGCGACTTTGTCTATCGCCTCTCGGCCATTCGAGTTGTCAGCGGTTTTCCTGGCGGAAATTTCTTGCCCAGCAGCAGTCTCACCAAAGCGCAGTACGCCGCCATGGTTGCCCAGGCTTTTGATCAGCCTGCTTCGCGCCAGGTCGTCACCCTGCGCAACGTCTCCCGCAGCTACTGGGCCTACAGCGCCATTCAAAAAGCCTACTCCATGGGCTTTTTAGAGGTCTCCAACGGGCTGTTTGACACCAACAGCACTATGACCCGTCTCGACATGCTGGTAATGCTGGCCCGAGGGCTGAATATCACCCAGGTCACCTCCGGGCAGTCGGTCGATAGCCTGCTGAGCATCTTCAGCGACGCCAACCAAATCCCCAGCGAGTATCGCGTCATCATCGCGGCCCTGGTCGAGCGCGGCATTTTGGTAAACTACCCCACCGTCACCGAGCTAAACCTGTTTAGAATGGTCTCTCGCTCTGAAGCCTGTGGCTTTGTCTATCAGGCCCTGGCTTACCTGGGCAAAGTCGAAACCATCGAGTCTGCCTATATTGTCAACAGCAGGAATTTCTCTAGCCTGAGCGAAACCATTACCACCACCACCTCCACTACCACAGAAACCGGTGTCGTCAATGTGAGTGACGACGACGATGACGACGACGATGATGACGATGACGGGCGTCGCCGCAACTGTAACCAGGGCATTGGCAATGGTGCAGAGGGCTGTGACCCCGGCAATTCTCGACCCCACGGGGGCAGCAATGACGAGGGTGGTCGCACCCCCGGCAATCGCTAGTCTGCGTATTTTGTCCTTTTGAGCGTTACAAGACGCCCTGCGGGGCGTCTTTTTTTGCGCTTTAAGAATCTGGGGCTGGGCTGTCGAGGCCAAAGGCCTGGGCGGGGGGCAGTTGCAGCAGGGTGAGCAAGCCGTCGAGCATGTACTGCACCGCCAGGGCTGCCAGCAGCACCCCCAGCACCCGCGTCACCACATTGATGCCAATCTGGCCCAGCACCTTAGCCAACGGCCTCGACAGCAGCAAAAACAGGTAGCACAGCAGCAGCACCACCGCCGCCGCCGCCAGCACCACGCTCAGGCCCAGGTAGTAGTTGGTTGACTCCCGCGACAGCACCAAAATGCTGGCCAAACTGCCCGGCCCGGCAATCAGCGGAATCGCCAGGGGAAACACGCTGACATCTTGCTTAGTGCCCGCTTCTTCCAGCTCGGCTTCGGTCTCGCGCTCCTGGTGCACAAAAATCATGTCGAGGGCGATCTTAAAGAGCAAAAACCCCGCCGCAATCTGAAAGGCCTGGAGGCTGATGCCCAGGTTGTGCAGCACGTAGGCCCCGGTAAGGCCAAAGGCCAGGAGAATGCCCGCCGACACCGCCACCGCCCGCGTGGCGATCTGGCTCTGCTCGGTCTCGCTGCGATCGCTCACCAGCGCCAGATACAGAGGTGCTAGCCCCACCGGGTCAATCACCACAAACAGCGTCAAAAAGGCTTTGGCAAACAGCGGTAAAACAACGGGCATAGAATCGCTTTAGAGACTGCCTCAAATCTACCGCTGTTCGGGGTAAACGGTCGCTCAACCCCTGTGTTAGATCAAAGGTACAGATTCCCAGGCCAGGCAGCATGCCACCATTGCAGTCAAGTCACAGCAGCCCTCCCCCAGGGATGAGCAGCTACCACATCAAAGCGTTAGCGGCGGTGACCATGCTGGTGGATCACATCGGCGTGGTGTTTTTTCCTGAGGCGATCGCCTTTCGCATTGTCGGGCGAATCAGTTTTCCGCTGTTTATCTGGCTGCTGGTGCAGGGCGAAGCCCACACCAAAGATGTGGGACGCTACGGCCTGCGGTTGGCCGTGCTGGGCGTAGTCTCTCAGCCCATCTACCAGCTCACCTTTGCCACAGCCCGGCCCAACATTTTGTTTGAGCTGCTTTTGGGGCTGATCTGCCTGCGGCTGGCGCGGGGGTTTCCCCGGTTTCAGCTGCCCATCTGGATTGCGGGCGCGGGGCTGAGCGAGCTGCTCGCCATGGGCTACAGCAGCTACGGCATCGGGCTGGTGGCGCTCACCCGCTACTACCGACCTACAGTGCTGTGGGGGTTGGCCTGGGTTGGTTTTCACCTGCTCTGGGCCTGGGTTGAGGGGCCGTTTCAGCTGCCGGCGATCGCCGTTCCCCTGATCTTTTGGCTGGCCAACGGCGAGCGAGGCCCCAAGGCACGCTGGTTCTATGCCTTCTATCCCGGTCATCTGGCCCTGCTGTGGCTGATTCGACAGGGGTTGAACTGAGCGCGGGGGGTAGGCGATCGATGGGCGCTGTTGACTTGGGCACCTCTGAAAAACTTTTCCCAACGGCTGGCAGTGCTCACCTAGGACAATTTCCCTAGGAACATTCAAACGTTTGAACGTTCCTAGGGTGGCTGAATGTCTTAACCCAATTGACCATGGCTATAAAAATCAACCCTTGGAGTCAGGCAGTCGGGCTTTGGCCTTGTCAATCGCGTGCAGCACCGCCTCAACTAGCTCAGCATTGCCTGCTTTAAACCCGATCGCTGCCAAATGGTTGCCCAGGGGCAATGTCTTAAAACTCGACAGCTGTAGCTTTAGCAGCTCTTCTAAAACGCCAACGGTTTCTCTGGCCAACTGGCTGGTAAACGCAACCACCGAGGTGAGGGCAAAGAGCTGAGAGCGATTGATCAGGCAGTAGGTCTGGTCGATAGAGGGTTCTACGCGAATAAACCGCTCCACCAGGGCTCTGAGCGATTTTATCGGCACTGCCCCCTCCAGGTCAGATACAACCGGATCGAGCAGAATAGACGGCTGGTTGAGGAGAGAAATTTGTTTTAGAGGCACATCACCTAAGGCATTGGTCAGCCGCCTGGCCTGATCGGGTTCGATGCAGCCATTCAGTATGGCCCGATCTTTTTTATCGCGATCCGTCAGCAGCTCAAGCAGCGCAATATATTTGCAGCCCAGACTGTGACCCAGCCATAGATAGTTAAAAGCCGCTGAGTTAGGCTCCTCACGGTAAAGGCTGGAGCTGTAGCCCTGCTGATCGGCCAGTTCCGACAATTCTTGCCGAATTTGAGTTTTGCCCGCAGCAATGCTGACCGCCACTGACCAGTGGCGAAAGGAAAATCGAAAGGGCAAGGCCACCAGGGTATAGCCGTGGTAGTAGAGGCTGCGGAGCAAGTAGCGGTAAAAAACGGTGGGAAAAGTGCCAAAAAAAGCTCCGCCAATAAAGAAAATAACGCCCTGGGGCTGCGGATGAATAGCAGCCCATCCGGTTTTTAGCGGCCTGAATCGAAACTGGGGTAAGTCAACATCTGTCGTAGTGGGCATAGGGTTAACCGCAGCATGGGTTGAGTGGCAGACCATCTAAAGTGCCTGCCTCCGAGGGAAGGCAGACACAGTTAATACGCAGGTGTTCTAAATATCCGCAGGGTGCGTAGCTGGCCCTGTGGTGGGGCTGAGCTGTCGCCGCAGCGCACCCTACAGCATCTTAGGAAACGGGCTGGCGCTGGGCACCGTTGGCGACGGCAGGCGGTAAACTAGCTGAGGCAGGCTGGCTCAGGTCGTCTAGGCGCTGGGCCATAAAATTCAACACCTGCTGAATGTTCTCAAGTTGGGTAACCACTCCGGGGTTGATACCCCCCGCCACCGGGCCGATGGGGTCAATAGGGCCAGGGATAGGAAGGGGCTGCGGGAACGGGGGAACGGGCACAAAGGGGCCTTCGAACACTGGGTCAAGCACAGTATCCACATTGAGCAGGGCGCTACCTGACGAGGTGGGCAGGGCAGCGATCAGCTGGTCAAAATCCCCACGGGTGCCGGGGGAGGGCAGGAAGGTGCCGCGATGCTCAGGGGTGACCAGCAGGGGAAAGGTGCGGGCGCTGCCGGGGAAGGGGAAGGAGGAAACCGCAAAGATTTCTACGTAGCCCCGCACTTCAATTTGGTCGGCTACGTTGGCCGGGTTCAGCGTTCGAATGTCGGGCTGTAGAATAACCAGGCCGGTGTCGCCCGCATTCAGCCGAAAATCGTAGGTGCTGCCGGGAGTAAGGGTGGCAAACTCATTGGTGCCCAGGGTGTCTCTAGCGACCAGAAGTTTCGTGCGATCGATGCCGGGAGTTTGAGCATTAAACCGCAGGCGCAGGCGCAGGGAGGTGCTGTTGGGGTTGGCTACGTTTAAGAAGTAGCCCTGCAAAATGCTGCGATCGGAGCCGCTGATTGTGCCAGCGGTAGGGGTAATCGGCTTCAGCAGCAGTTCAAAGGTAGAAAGTAACATAGTCGTCTCTCACTGGCTTAAGGTGTCATCAATCTCGGTTAAGACCTGACGGCTGACCTAATTCCCTAGGCACCGCAGGCCTTCCCTGACATGACTATTCAAGTCCATGGGTTCAGCCAGTGAGAATGACCCGTGCGGGTACTCTTGCCCATCCCAGGGTGACGTCCCAGCACCCCATAGCAATCACCCCGAGGGCTAGCAGGAGGTCTGCTAGCCCTCGGGGTGCCGGTGACTACAGTTGTGGTTGAAGCCGGGTTTTACAAAAAGTGGTCAATCACTACCGCCGAAACAGCGGCAAACGCCGTAATCGCCAAACCCACCAGCGGGTTTTGCCCCTGGGCCACGGCAAAGGTCGTAATCACGCCGGCCCCTAGGGCAGCGATCGCAACGGAGCCAATCCAGTCTTTCTGTAAATTGTGCATGGGTTCTTAACAGGGTATGACGCAGAAGAACAGAGCAGCTCTGGCGGCAACGACGTAATCCAACCCGAGGGCTGCTTTTCAGACCTCACGCTATCACCCCGGCGGAGGCCAAATGAGACGGCACTGGGGAACTGATACCAAGCTTAAGGCTTGGTTAAAATAATTAACATTTTTCCTGTGCCAGGGAATGGGCCAGCCCTCGATGAAAACGCCGTCGGCAACGGTTGAAGACGGTGCAAAATGGTGCAAAATTCCGTTCAGCGAAGCAGACGAAACGCCTATCCCTGTAGGCCTTTAGACCTCCAAGGGAGCGATTGGGGCTTACACAACAACCTGAGTAATCCTACGGTTGACCATCCTCGTCATCCTGATCGTGCAGAAGTCAACCTGTAGAAACCACTTAGAAAACTGTCCTCGGCGTGCGGAGATCCCATCCTCCACAGTGAGGTTCTCTTTACCGCAAGTTCACAGACAAACCATTGAGCGCTCTATTCAAACGCGAATAATCAAGCGCAGATAACCAAATGTGTTTCCGGATGACTTTCTTAACTCTGTCGTGTCACTAACCAGATAGCCCCATGGTCACTATGAGTTCATCCACCACCTTTTCTAATTCTCGTTTTACTGCCCCCCAGTTCATGGAGAACGCTAACCAAGCCCTGCTCAGCGCCGTACTCGAAGGCTTTGTCGATGGCATTTTGGTTCTGACCGAAGACGGCACCTGCGTCCACAGCAACCAAAAGGGCCGGGCTCTCTGCCGCGACCTCAGCCCCAGCGATCGCGACGACCTGCCCTCCGGCCTCAAAGCCATGGGCAAGCACCTGCTAGAGAGCCGCGAATTTTATCCCGATACCCTGCTGGTGCTCACCCAGGAGTTTACGTCGCGATCGGGCCAACAGATTCGAGCCCGCATTCAGTGGCTCGATCTGCCCACCGCCGCCCATGCCTACCTGCTGGTGTCCCTGGAGAATAAAACTCGCTCAGCCCATACCTCTGCCATGCTTGAGGCCGTGCAGTACAACCTCACCCCGCGCGAGCGGGCGGTGTGGGTGCTGCGGCGGGCCAACCGCACCTACGACGAAATTGCCCAGGAGCTCTACATTACCGTCAACACGGTGAAGCGCCACCTCAAGAGCATCTACGCCAAGCGCAAGGAGGTCACCGAAGCGATCGCCAACTAGCCCTGCCAAACTCTCGCTCCGGCGGCGATCGCCAGAGTGGTGGGAAGACTCAGGGTTGAACCCTGCCGCAGGGGGTTGGCCCCCCAGTCCCCTGCGGTTAAGGTAAAGTCAGAAACAGCCCTACAGTTAGCCTTGAGCGCTGCGGTAGGGCAGACGCCCCTCCCTTCACCACTGCCTATGTTGCCTAAGAATGACCCGCTCAAAACTACCGACCATCACGACGGTTCAGCGCGCATTCTGGAGCAGGCCGAGCAGGCCATCAAAACCTGGGATGTTGTCATCACCGATTTTTTGTCGCCTCTAGAGCAGGCCGAGGCCGCAGCCCTGCTTCAGCGGTTAACCGATGTCCACAGCCTGGCCTGGGGCGGCTATCCCCAGGCCGAGCGGCAGCGGCTGGCGATCGCCCGCACCGACATCCCCCTCGACCCCAGCCAGATTCCCCTCTCGCTGCTGACGGTGGGGGGCAACTTTATGTTTGACCCCGCCAACCACCAAGACTTTTTAGGCGCGCTGCTGGGTACCGGCCTTCAGCGCCAAAAAGTAGGCGACATCATTGTGCTGGGCGAGCGCGGTGCCCAGGTCATCGTCGTGCCCGAACTGGCAGAATTTCTTACCGAGTCGCTCACTCAGGTGCGCTCTGTACCCGTTAAAACCCAGCCGCTAGATTGGGATCAGCTGCGGGTGCGTGCCCCTCAGAAAAAAGACCTCACCACCGTCGAAGCCTCCCTCAGGCTCGATGCCGTCGCCTCCGCCGGGTTTGGCATGTCCCGCAGCAAAATGGCCGACCTGATCACCAGCGGCGACGTGCGCGTCAACTGGAAACCCATTACCCAAGCGAGCCACACCCTGGCCAGCGGGGACTTGATTGCAATTCGCGGCAAGGGCAGGCTCGAAGTTGGTGAAATTGCCGTCACCAAAAAAGAGCGCTACCGCGTCGGTTTGACCCGCTATAGCTAGCGTTCAGGCATAGCCAGCCATAGCAGAACTGGCATCATCAAGGGTTTCTTCCTGACTAAACTCTCTCCCTTTACCCAGAAAGCTGTTCAAGCATGCAGCCCCTCAGCGAGATCAAAAAAGGGAAAGCCCACGATAGGCTTTCCCCTTCAGCAAGAGGTTTGTTGGGCAGCAGTATAGCCATAGTCACGCTGGCTAAGACACCAAAAACCTTCAAAACGTTCAACGTCTATCTAGATAATGTCTCAACCGGACTGGCTACAGCTATAAATTGCTCTGGCTATGCTACCCCTGCCAGGGATTTTTGCGGTGCAAACATAGCATTTTGCTCCGCCCGCAGCTTGTCGCACAGCCGACCAGGGGGAAGCTCAACATCGTCGTAGGTCAAGACCTGATCCTTAACAACGTCGCGCTTCAGTTTGCACCCCTCCGCCAGACCTACCGGCAGCAGATTTTCAGCAGCGGTAATGTCAGCGGTTTCGCACTGGCCGTAGGTCATATAGCCACCGATGCAGTCGATGGTCTCACCGGCTTTGAGATCAATTTTCGCCGTGGTTACCACGTCTACCTTCGGCCCAGCCAGAGGAGTCATAACGGGGTCGCCAAACAGTACAACGCGAGCCACCGACAGCGGCACCTCAAAGTGGCACAGGTGATAGGGGGTATAGAAGCTGTACAGAGGCCCCTCGCCCAGCTTATACAGATTTAGGTAGTGACGCTGTTTAGGATCGTCGTGGGTGCCAAACACGTAGACCCCAGGCCCCGGCTTGACGGCTACCACATAGTCCACAATGCCGCCCAGTTCCTTGAGCTGGTCAACATCGTACAGCTTGGTCAGATCATCAATGTGGCCAGTGTAGTTGAGGTTGTACTGCTCCACTAGCTCATCCTGGTGCAGTCTGAAGTCGTGGCCCAGCATGCCGCGTTTGGCGACAGTCATACCGGTGGCGTTAGCAACAATAGCCTGCTCAAAGGAGATTTTGGTGCCATCGGCAAAGCTGGTTACCATGTGCACGTTTTGTCCCCACTGCTCAGCAAACCCCTTCTGGGTAGTGGGGTTGCGGTAGGGGTCTTGCAGCCCTTTGATATTGCCGCACACCAGCGGGGTCACGCCAATGCTTTTGACAAAGCGGTAGAGGTTCATCTCGACGCCAGGCTGGTCACCGTCACAGGCAGACAAAATTACCCCGGCTTTGTCGGCGTAGGTCTTTAGAATAGGGCCGATGGTGCCGTCTAGCTCGGCGTTCATGAGCACCACGTGCTTCTTGTGGGCGATCGCCTCCATCACCACATGGGCGCCAAACTCTACAGCGCCAGTGACCTCAATCAGAGCGTCGATCCCATCCGCTCGGCACAGCAGCATCGGGTCATCGGTAACGGCATAGCCGCCCGCAGCAATGCTGTCCTCGAGATCGGCCACCGTGGAGACAACGTTGATGTCCTCGACCCCTGCTTCCTGGTAAGCCCGCTTGGCGGTATCTACATTGCGGTTTGAGATCGCCACCAGCTCCATGCCCGGCACAGAGTTGAGCATCTGGTTAGCGACCCCGCGCCCCATAAACCCAGCGCCGATCATGCCCACTCGCACCGGATTACCGGCTTCCTGTCTGGCCTTTAATGCCGTATCAACAATAAACATGGTGTCTAAACCTAAGCGATAGATTAGCTTGAAATAGCTTAAGAAAGGCCAGTTCTTTGGCTTAGCAAAGAACTGGCAGAAAATTACCTAGCCCTTAAAGGGAGGCCATTTAGCATCTTTCTCAGAAATAACCGTCACGGGAATTGGCCAGTCAATGCCAAAGGTGGGGTCATCGTAACGAATGCCCTGTTCATAGCCGGGCGCATAAAATTCACCCACCTGATAAATCACTTCGGCATCGTCGGTCAACGCCTGATAGCCGTGGGCAAACAGCTCGGGGACGTACAGCGCCTTGCGATTGTCAGCGGTCAGCTCAACACCAAAGTGCTGCATATAGGTCGGCGAATCGGGGCGAATGTCGATGATGACATCGTAGATAGCGCCACGGGTGCAGCGCACCAGCTTGGTCTCGGCGGCCGGGGCCAGTTGGTAATGCATCCCGCGCAGGGTGCCCTTTTTGTAGTTGAAGGACATGTTGCACTGAGCGACCATGGGCTTTAACCCATGCTCTTCAAACTCTTTGGCGCAGAAAGTACGAGCAAAGCCACCCCGATCATCGCTGCGAATTTCAAGATCGATGACAAAAGCATCTTTAAGATTAGTTGCCTCAAAAATCATGGCTAGCTCCAGAAGAAATCTTTATCGATTTGCTGAGTACGAATCAGGTACTCCAGCTGCTTGAGACGGGTAAACCCGCGAGAGGTAAACATCTCTTCGGTCATATCAATTTGCTGGAACACCTTCAGAAGTTGCTCTGCACCACGCTTGGCATCCCAGTCGCACTTAAAGCCGGGCAGCAGGCTGTTGATTTTGTCGAAGGATACGCGATAGCTGCGATTGTCGGTATCGGGCTTGCCGAAGCTCAGCTGACAGTCAGGGAAAGTCTCTGCAACAATCGTGGCGATTTCACGCACCTGGTAGTTGTGGTTGGTGTCGCCGACGTTGAAAACCTGATTGTGAACAATATCGCGGGGAGCTTCGAGGGCGCAGATAATTGACTTAGCAATATCCAAACCGTGCACCAGGGGACGCCAGGGAGTACCATCGCTGGTCATGCGAATTTCTTTGGTGGTCCAGGCCAGCCCCGAGAGGTTGTTGAGCACAATGTCAAAGCGCATGCGAGGCGATGCCCCGTAGGCAGTGGCATTCCGCATGAAGGTGGGAGAGAAGTCGTCGTCCGCCATCGGCTTGAGATCTTGCTCTACAAGGGTTTTGCACTTAGCGTAGGCGGTTTGAGGGTTAACCTCAGACTCCTCGGTGACGTAGTCATCGCCTTCAGCGACCCCGTAAACGCTACAGGATGACATGTAGACAAACCGACGTACCCCAGCGGCTTTAGCTAGTTCTGCTAGGCGCACAGACCCTTTGTGGTTGATGTCATAGGTAATGTTGGGGGCAAGCTTACCCAGAGGATCGTTAGAGAGTTCTGCCATATGAACAATGGCTTCTACCCCCTCAAGATCGGCAGCCTCAATGTGGCGAATATCTTTGTTGAGGGTTTTAGCCGATGAGTTGATGCCGTTGTAAAGCCATCCAGCTTTATAGAAACCCGTGTCAACGCCGACAACATCATGGCCCTTCTGCAGGAGCAACGGTGCCAGCAGACAGCCGAGATAGCCTTCTGTACCAGTAACCAATACTTTCATGGGTGAATTCCTGTTTGATTGTGACTAGAGTGCGACAGAGGTTGGAGCGGTGGCATTGACCACTTGAGAGGCCACCTCTTTACCAATTTCCAAAGACGATGTGGCAGCTGGAGAGGGCGCATTCAGGACGTGAATTGACCGCTCTCCGTTGACGATGAGGAAATCATCAACCAGGCTGCCGTTGTTCATCAGCGCTTGAGCCCGTACCCCGGCGTGGGTGGGGACAACGTCTTCACTGCGAACCTCTGGAATGAGGCGTTGCAGGCTTTTGACAAAAGCCGCTTTGCTGAAGGAGCGAACAATCTCGCGGATACCTTCATCCGCGTGCTTTGAGGCCAGCTTCCAGAAACCTGGATAGGCCATCACCTCAGCAAAGTCTTTCAGGTCAAAATCCGTCTTTTTGTAGCCTTCCCGCTTCAGACTGAGGACAGCATTAGGCCCAGCGTGAACGCTGCCGTCAATCATTTTGGTGAAGTGCACCCCCAGGAAGGGGAAACTGGGGTTGGGTACCGGATAGATCAGGGTGTTGACCATATGCCGCTTCTCGGGCACCAGCTCGTAGTACTCACCGCGAAAAGGCACAATCTTGGCCGACGGCTTGAGATTGGCCATTTGAGCCACTCGGTCTGAGAACAGCCCGGCACAGTTAATCAAAAACTTTGCCTTAATGGTGCCTTTGTTAGTTTCTAGAACTACGTTTTGCGGCTCTAGAGAAATACCCAGAACTTTGGTATTTAGGCGGAGATCATTGTCGGCTTGCTGAATGATTTCAATGTACTTTTGGCAGACCGCTTTGTAGTTGACGATGCCGGTAGAGTCTACCTTGACTGCGGCAATGCAGCTAACGTAGGGCTCAATCTCTCGAACCTGCGCTGGCGTGATCTTGGAGACGGGAATTTCGTTCTGAAGACCGCGCTGAAAAAGATTTTCTAAAAGCGGCAGTTCCTTCTCTTGAGTCGCGACAATTACCTTACCACAGACATCGTAAGGGATATCGTGCTGGCGGCAAAAATCCACCATTGACTGACAGCCGGCCCGGCTAAATTTTGCTTTAAAGCTGCCAGGCTTGTAGTAGATACCGGAGTGAATGACTCCGCTGTTGTTGCCGGTCTGGTGATAGGCCCAGGAGGATTCTTTTTCAATGACGGTGATTTTGGCGCTGGGAACCATTTGGCTCAGCTTCATGGCTGTAGCCAAGCCCACAATGCCACCGCCAACAATGGCGTAGTCGTAGGTGTTGGACATTATGTTTGCTCTATTGTGCAGTTATGCAGGCTGTCGTGAAACGCAAAGGTTGAGTTACCAAACCTTCCAGGGAGCTTCCCCAGATTTCCACAGTCCTTCAAGGTTGTTTTTGTCTCGAAGCGTATCCATGGGTTGCCAGAAGCCGTCGTGCCGATAGGCTGACAGCTGACCCATCTCGGCAAGTTTAGTCAGGGGTTCGTGCTCCCACATGACGTCGTCATCGGTGATAAAGTCGATAACTTGAGGGTCTAGGACAAAATAGCCCCCGTTGACATAGGCTTCGTCACCGTCGGCTTTTTCAGCAAAAGATGCGATCGTGGTCTGCCCTTCGTGGAGAGAGATGGCCCCAAATCGACCGGGGGGCTTGACTGCGGTGAGCGTAGCCAGGGTGCCCTGCGCCTCGTGAAATTTGATCAGTTCAGTGACGTTTACGTTGCTAACGCCATCCCCGTAGGTGAAGCAGAATGGCTCAGAACCAATGTATTCGCGCACCCGCTTTAGGCGACCACCGGTCATGGTCGAGGCACCGGTATCGATGAGGGTGACTTTCCACGGCTCGGCTTTGCCATTGTGGATATTCATTTGGTTGTAGCGCAGATCAAAGGTCACATCTGACATGTGCAAAAAGTAGTTGGCAAAATACTCTTTGATGACATAACCTTTGTAGCCACAGCAAACAATGAAGTCGTTGATGCCGTGGGCAGCATAGATTTTCATGATGTGCCAAAGGATGGGGTAGCCCCCAACCTCAACCATAGGCTTGGGTTTGATACTGGTCTCTTCGCTTAAACGAGTACCCAAACCGCCCGCTAATATAACTGCTTTCATAAACCCTCTAGAAACTAATAAAACTAGGAAGTTCTGGCTTTCGAACCGACGCACTCAACTTACGGAAGCTGAGCCAAATTCCAATTCATTTGTTTCGGTAGATCCGCTTTACCAATTTGAGATCCTCATTTCGGAGAAAACTTGCTAAGTCACAGGGCTCAGAAACCAGACTGGATTGGGCGAGCCTTCAACTTAAGTATTCTTGCTGTAGTTTATGCCAGGCTTTTAAACTCCACTTGTATCTTCAATTGCATTAACAAGTTTTTAACTTGATCATGAAGTTGTGAACTTTAGAGCCAGTTAAGCCGTGGTCAGAATGTAGTTACATGGTCAGGTATGGCAAGAGGCCTTTTTCTGCGGTGACGATATACGTATTCAGGTTTTTTGAGATTCGCCTGTTGGCTAGCTTAGCCCTGACCCGGACTATCATTGTGAGCAATCAATAAAGTCAATCAGTGGGCATGTAAAAACCCCATAAACATAGCGGGAACTATTCAGGCTATTCTCCTTCATGTCAAGATCAACCCCAGGGTACCCCCACAGAGGATTGGCCTAACATCAGCAGGGCCATGGTTTTGAAGGCCTAAAATTTAGCGGCGAAAGTATAGTTGACCTACGGGATTCCCCTGACTAAGGCAGCGGCTGTACCCGCTGCGGGGGCCAGTAGATTTTGTAGGCGTTACCGACGACGTGGGCCCCGGGCAGGGAGCCCCACACGTGGGAGTCGCGGCTGTTGTTGCGGTTGTCCCCCAGCACAAACAGGTGGCCGGGGGGAATAGTTTCAGGCCCCCATTGGTAGCGGATGGGCTCTTCTAGGTAGGGTTCGACCAGGGGAGTGCCGTCTAGCCACACCTGACCACGGCGCACCTCTACCCGCTGACCGGGTAGGGCTACGACGCGTTTTACCATCAAGTTTTTAAGTTCTCCGGCCTGCTCAGCCGGGGTGCGCTCGGGATCTGAAAACACAATGATGTCGCCCACAGTCAGGGGATGGTCGGCGGGGCGAGGGCGGACAAAGATGCGATCGCGCACCTGAAGCGTAGGCAGCATCGACTCGCTGGGCACAATGCACTGCACCACCTGCTGGTAAACCACAAAGGGGATGGAACTGACCGCAAAGCGGGTGACCATCACCGCCACCAGGAGGGCTGCCAGTAGCCCCCACTGCCGCTGCTGGGCCGGGGCGGAGCGATAGGCTAAGCCGCAGCCTGCGGCCCAGAGGATTGAGGTCAACGGCAGCAGCGCGGGGTTGAAGTTGGCCAGGTAGGCGGTAATAACTCCTAAAATGAGCAGCACGCCGCCCAGGGCGACTTTTTGTAAAAATAGATGCCCCAGCCCCGGCAGCACTTGGGAGAGAAACACTGGGTACCAAGGATCTCTGGATTGATAGCGCAGGGGGCTGAACTCGTCGAGACTAACGCCCTGTTTAGCGGCGTGGTGGCTGTCCCACAGATTTAAAACGTACAGCGTCAGGAGAGGAAGCAGGGTCAGCAGCCCCCCCAGGGTGTTACCCCTAGGGGCAAAGATCGACCAAAAGACAAAGGCAATCAGCCCCCAAAAGGCGATCGCCATTGCCAGACCGCGGGCGATCGCGCCGTCGTACATTTGCCCTACGCCGGGCAGCGCCGCCGACAGATTGACCGCCAGCCACGGACTCTTAGGCGGTGCCTTACCCACCAATACCCTAGGGTTTGCCTTTGTCACCGGGCGCTATCCCCTTCAATCCTAAGAACTTTATACAATCCAAAATTCCCAATCTAAAACTCGCTACGCTCCGTAGCGCTGCACCACGTAGGCGTGGGCAGCCAGTTCTTCGGTATCGCCCAGGACGGGCAGGGTGGCCTCAGGATACCTGCGGCGCAGGGCCAGGCCGATCAGGTAGTCGGCAAAGTGAGGGTTTTTGGGCAGCAGCGACCCGTGCATGTAGCTGCCAAACACGTTCTTGTAGCGCGCCCCTTCGTACTCGGCGGTGGCGTTGTTGCCAAACCCGGCAATGGTTTTAGCCAGCGGTTGCACCCCCTCCCCCAAATAGGTTTGGCCCGAGTGGTTTTCAAACCCCACCAGGGTGCGGGGAATTGCGTGGGGAGTGGTATACATCGTCTGCATCTCGGCGTAGGCGGTGGAGTTGATTTCGGCAATTAAATTACCGATACAGCGCTGCTTAACATCGGTACCCGGTGCTCGGGTGTTGACGTTGATAATGCCCAGGCCAGGGGTTGCTTCACCATTGCCCATGAGAAAGGTGTTGCCCATCAGCTGGTAGCCACCGCAGACGCCCAGAAAAACCACCCCCGCCTCGGTATCGGCCCGAATCGCATCAGATTTGAGCTGGTGAAAGTCTTCAACTACCGCCACCTGGTCGGTGTCTTGACCGCCGCCCATAAAGTAGAGATCGGTCTGACCGCTCTGGGCGACCTCCCCCATGGTCAGGGTCTTCACGGTGCAGTCAATGCCCATCCACTGGCAGCGGCGGCGCAGCACGATGAGGTTGCCGGTGTCGCCGTAGAGGTTGAGGTGGTCGGGGTAGAGGTGGGTGAGGGTGAGGGCGTAGGCCATGAATGGGTGGGGGTAGGGGTACGTAGGGGCAGACCCACGTGTCTGCCCTGGGGAAAATTTTGGATGGGCGATTTTGGATTTTGGATGAATTAAACCACATCCAGGGTCTTGCCCATGAGCTTGCGGAATTCGAGCATGGCGGTGTAGGTCGGCAGCACAAATACGGTGTCGCCCGAATTGGACTGCTCAAACGATAAATCAATCGCCTGGCGGATCGATTCTATAGCCGGGATGGGGCCGGGAGGGGTATTCAGGGCGTACTTGAGCCGCACGACCATATCCTTAGCCCGCAGGCCGGTACAGAGAACCCAGTCGATGTCGGCCTGATTGAGGCGTTCTACTTCGCTGTCCCACAGCCAGGAGACATCTTTGCTGTCGGCGGTGTTGTCGTTGATGGCCAAAATTAGCTTGAGGGCGGGGATATTTCGCAACAGCTCTAGGCTGAGGCTAAAGCTGGCGGGATTTTTGATCAGCAGCAGCCGGTAGTTGACCTGTTTGCTGTCCTGCTGGCGGGTGAGAATTTCGCCTCGGCCAAAGGCGGGTTTAAATGCCTGAAGCCCAGCGGCAGCGGTGGGGCCGTCGATGCCGAGCAGGTGGGCGATCGCGATCGCCGTCAGCCCGTTATATACATGGAAAAATCCCGGCGATACAGTCGTAGCCCGTGGCAGATTTATAGCCTCACCATTCATTAGACCCTGCACCGAGAAATCGGTGGTCAGGTCTTCATTGATGCAAATGTTAGTGGCTTCCAGCCCCTGACTGTCTACATTCCGGCGGTTGAGCTTGCCCTCGTAGGGCAAGAACCGGGCGTACTCGGGTGCTAGAGACATATAGTAAGTAGCGTTGCCCAGCCCCTGGGTAAGGCGGGAGGTGCGGGGGTCATCGCCGTTGACCACAACGGCAGCAGTGGGGCACTGGGCAATGCCGTCGCGAATCAGCTTCTCGGTGCGATCGATTTCGCCGTAGGCGTCGAGCTGGTCGCGGTAGAGGTTGGTGACAGCGATGATGTCGGGTTTAAGTAGGGCAGCGATGCGGGGCAGGGTGGCTTCTTCTATCTCTAGGACGGCGTGGGTGAAATCGAGCTGTCCCAGGGCGTTGCTCTGCTTCAGCAGCTCTGACAAAATACCCTGGCTGAGGTTGGCCCCGGCTTTGTTGCGCAGTACCTTAGCCTCCGGCACCTGATCGAGCACGGCGCTGAGCATGGTCTGGCTGGTAGTCTTGCCGTTGGTGCCGGTAATCACCACCACCACGGGAATTTGGCTGACTAGAGCTTCTAGCACAAAGGGGAAGTAGCGACCAATTAAATAGCCCGGCAGCGCGGTACCCGAGCCGCGCCCTGACAATCGCAGGGCCAGGGTAAGCAGCTTGGCAAAGGCAACGATGGGAATCAGCAGCAGTTGGTTCATAGCCAGGGCAGGCAGATTATGAGGGAAAGGGTAGCAGATGGGGGAGGGTGGGGGAGTTTTGGGTTGAGGGTTTTGGGTTTTGGGTTTTGGGTGTTGGGTTTTGGGTTGAGGGAAAGAGTAAAGGAGACAAGCGGGGAGATTGAAGATGGGGGCGTTGTGGGTGATTGGGGGAACGGGGGAGGCGGTGGCGCTGGCAACGGCGCTGGCGGCGGCAGGGGTACCCTGCGTGGTGACGGTGACAACAGAGGTCGCACGGCACTCCTACCAGGAGAGCGCGACTCTGAGGGTGCGGGTGGGGGCCTTGGCGGTGGAGGCGCTGTGGGAGTTTATTCGGGGTGAGGACATTGGGGCGGTGTTGGATGTGTCCCATCCGTTTGCGGTGGAAATTTCAAAGGGGGCGATCGCCGTCACCCAAGCTCTCAACCTCCCCTACTGGCGCTACGAGCGCCCCACCATAGACCATCCACCTCATCCGCGCCTTCACTATGTCAGTGACCTGACGGCACTGCTGACCCCCGATATTCTCGTTGGGCAGCGGGTGTTGCTCACCCTGGGCTATCGCTGGCTCCAGCATTTTATGCCCTGGCAAACCAAAACCACCCTGTTTGCCCGCATTTTGCCGTCACCTGTGGCCCTAGAGGCCGCCCTACAGGCAGGTTTTACCCCCGATCGCCTAATTGCCCTCCGCCCCCCTATTACTGCCGACCTGGAACGCGCCCTCTGGCAGCAGTGGGGTATTACGCGAGTCATCACTAAAGCCTCCGGTGGCCCTGGCGGGGAGACCACCAAACGGGCGATCGCCGAACAGCTCGGCGTTTCCCTCACCATTTTGAATCGCCCCCGCCTTGATTACCCGGCAGTCTGCCCCAGCCCGGCGGCCGCCCTCGCCACCTGCCTCACCTGGTGGCAAGCCCAGCACCCCCACCTCTAAAGCATCTCCTCCCCCAGCTCCCCCACCTGCCCCAGCACCCCCATCCTCAACTCAACACCCAAAACTCCCCCACTCTCCCTCGCCCCCACCTCCTCAATCCCTCACCTTCCCCCAATTTTCTCTCTCCAAAGAAGTGGTCAACTCCCGCCGGGAATGCTATTCTTGGCCTTCAATTTGTGCGCTACTATGGGCTATCCCCGGTTGTCGCTGCGATCGGAGCCTCCGCAAAAGTCGCTGTATACAGCCAAATATAGGGAGTTTTGACGCCTAAGCCCAAAGGCGTGCACCGATTTTTCATTTAGCCCCTATATTTAGTTGGTCGTTTCGTTCGCTGAGTCTCCCAAGGGCTCTGTTGTCGAGATTATTTGCACAGGTCGTCCATGACAGCTGTTCCCATGCCATCCGGGTCATCGCCATCCTTTGAGAGTGCTAGCAGTAGCCCTCTACCCGATACGCCGCCAGTGTTTGCCCTCAAGGAGCTGGTGGCGCGGCTGCAGCGCGAGCAGTACAAAATTCAAGATTTGCTGAGTTCTCTGGGGTTTGCCCTCCGCAGCCTCAACAATCTCAACCAGTTCCTCGAGCTGATCCCGATGATTGCCAGCCGGGTGACCGATGCCAGCGGCGGAGCGCTGGTGCTGTTTCGCGCCGACGGCCAGGTGCGCCTAGAGCGGCTGCACTGCCAGAGCGAAGACCAGTGCCAAAATGTGCGATCGGCTCTAGAAGCCGCCACCCGTCAGGTGACCGCTAGCTTTCAGGCCGCCCCTGAGAGCAGCATGATGTCGATGGCGCGCAACGCCATGCTGGCCCTCGATCGCCAGGTGAACCGCTACCTGGGCGACGAGTTTCAGCTGTTTGGCACCGCCATCATTGTGCAAAACGTGGAGCGGGGGCGACTCTACGTGTTTAGCCGCGACCCCGACTACGCCTGGACCGAGACCCGCCAAAAGCTGGTGCGCCTGGTGGCCGACCAGACCTCGGTGGCGATCGAGAACAACGAGCTAACGGCGGCGGTGCGCAAAAAAGAGCGCCTCGATCGCGAGCTTGAGATCGGAGCCGAAATTCAGCTGCAGCTGCTGCCCCGCGAGTGCCCCGCCATCCAGGGCATGGATTTGGCCGCCAAGTGCCGCACCGCCCACAAGGTCGGCGGCGACTACTACGACTTTATTCCCACCACCTTTGACCAGCTGCGCCAGAGCGGCTCCCAGCAGACGGCGGCGGCCCCCTGGAGCTTTGCCATTGGCGATGTGATGGGTAAGGGGGTGCCCGCCGGGTTAATCATGACCATGATGCGGGGCATGCTGCGCACGGAGGTGCTCAACGGCCATTCGCCCGCCCGCATTTTGCAGGACTTAAACTTTGTCATGCACAGCGATCTCGAAAGCTCAAACCGCTTTGTGACGCTGTTCTATGCCGAATACAACCCCAAAACCCGCCGCCTGGCCTACGGCAACGCCGCCCACAACCCACCGCTGCTGTGGCAGGCGGCCACCAACACCATTACCCGGCTCGACACCCCCGGTATGCTGCTGGGGCTCGACATGAACACCGAGTACTGCGAGGCCGAAGTGGAACTACAGCCGGGCGACACGGTGGTGTTTTACACCGACGGCTTTACCGAGGCCGCCAACCCTCGCGGCGAGCGGTTTGAGGAAGAAAACCTGGAGCGGGCGCTCCAGTGGGCCTGCCGCAACTGCACCTCAGCTGAGGCAATTTTAGAGTACACCTTTGACCTGCTCGATCGCTTCATTGGCGGCGATCGCGGCAACGACGACGACATGACTCTGGTGGTGATGCGGGTCAAGCCAGAGCTACAGCTCAACCTGTTTGACACCTAGGGCAATCTCAAAGTTCTGGCCCAAATTTTCCGGCAGGCGGCGCTAGACTTAAGCTATCTAGCCCGCCGCTGGCGATGTCGCAGTCGCCCACGGTGGGGGATTGTTGCCGCGATCGCCCTATGCATACCGATCTACCTTGGTCATACCTGCGCCGGGGCGCTGCCCTGGCCGGTGCCAGTCTGCTGACCCTAGGGTCTGCCACAGGATTTTTAGCTCCCGCCTCCGCCCCGGCCATTCAATACTCGGACGGCACCGTGGGTTTCTCGTACCCGCCACGCCTAACCGAGAGCTACGCCACCCGCAACCTGGTCAGCGAAAGCAACGTCACCTACTACCTTACCTTCGATTTCCCTGAGGCCGCTGCTGAGCCGTTAGACCGGGTGGTGATTCGCCTGAATGAAGGCTACGACCCCATTTTTCGCTACCGGCTAGAGGCGATCGAAGCCTTCGCCAACACCTCCGAGGGCCGGGTGTCGCTACCTTTGGGCGAACTCACCCAAGCCCCAGACACCCGCGAGTTGACCATTCCCTTCGACCCGCCCGCTGCCCCAGGGGCACCCATCACCCTGGCCCTGCGGCCCGTAAGAAATCCTCGCTTTGGCGGGGTCTACCTGTTTGGGGCAACGGCTTACCCGGTGGGCGACACGGTAGAACCTACTTTTCTCGGCTACGCCCGGCTGACGTTCTATGAGAGGGATCGCAACCGCTGGCCCTAGCCCGAGTTTTCATCCCTGAGGTTTGCCCGGCTCTATGGCCAGCCCACCGCCAAAATCTGCTCGTTTTTTTGTGGCTCTGCTGCCGCCTCAGCTGGTGCAGGAGGCCATTACCGCTATCCAGCAGGACATCAAGCTACGTTATGGCAGTCAGGCCGCCCTCAGATCTCCGCCCCACATTACCCTACAGCCGCCCTTTGATTGGCCTCTAGACCGGCTGGGGGAGCTAACCCACCACCTGCACCAATTTGTTCAGCAGCACCCACCCATTCCCGTTTTTCTAGAAGGGTTTAATGCGTTTCCACCCCGAGTGATCTACGTTGATGTGCATCAGACGGCGGCGCTGCTGGCTTTGCAGCCAGCGTTAGTAGCCCATTTAGAAACCCACTGCGGGTTGTGTCAAGGCTACCGGGAACCAAATTCTGGCCGTCGCCGCGCCCCTTGGCCCTTCACCCCCCACGTCACCGTCGGCTTCCGCGACCTGACGCCCGCCGCATTTCACCGCGCTTGGGCAGAATTTGAGCAGCGCCCCTTTGCCGCCGAGTTTGTGGTGCCCGCCCTCACCCTGCTTCGCCACGACGGGCAAAAATGGCAGGTTTTTTCTGAATTCCCGCTGAACGCCTCAATCCTTTGAGATACAAGGGATACAGGATTGTGTAGAAGCTTATACAGAACGGCAATTTCCTTGACATGGGCCAAAACCGTAGCTTACTATACAGAAGTAATCAGAAATTCGTTCATCTCACTTTTCTCCTCCAGACTAAAGTGAGACGGAAGTAGGGGTTAATAGCCCCCGAAGGAACGCGCCCCAATGTTCTGATCAAATCCCTTGATCTTTTGGAGGCGACCCCATGAAACTCACCTATCGCGGCGTAAGCTACGACTACACCCCCCCCGCAGTGGAAACCAACTTAACCGATGAAGTTGGCAAGTTCCGCGGCGTCGATATCCGATTCCGCACCGGCAAAAAAGCTCCGGTTCAGCAGCCCACCCTAGACCTGGTCTATCGCGGTGTGACGTACCAGACGGGCACCCCGGCGGTGGCTCCCGCAGTTGAAGCCGCTCCTGCGGCGGCTCCTGTGGCCCCGGCGGTAGCCGCTCCCTTCAGCACCGAAGACAGAGCGCGTATCCGCATGGTGAACCAGCACCGCTCGGTCAAGCAGCGCCAGCAGTCGATGCTGACTCGGCTAGCGACCGAAGCCGGTCTACCCGAAGACGCCGCCAAATACTGGAACCACATCCAGGGCAAAGTGCATCCCAGCTTCTGGGCCACCTATAGCCGCAGCGGTGCCGCTGCCAGCTAGGCTACACAACTGACTGCTTGAATGATTGCTTGAAACCGCCTCCGTCGGCATTGCTGACGGAGGCGGTTTGGCTGGGCGGGTTTTGCCCGCCTATTGCGATGCTTCTACCGGAGGGGCCGTCTGTCAACGGGGCCTGACTAAATCAACCTAGATCAACCGCTGCAACCGCACCCGTCCCAGCAGTTTGGCCAGGCTTGACGGTCGCCTGCAGCAACGCCGGCCAGCGAGTCAGCCCAGGTTTAGCAGCGAGCCGGTCACCCAGGTTCTAGGTTCGCTGGCCAGCGCTATGTAACCAACCCCAATTGATAGCTCAAAACTGGGAAAAATAAACTGGTCAGAAGCTAGCTCTCTGCGCTGGGGTGCTGAGTTTCCTTGCTGTTTTGTGCCAGCTGCACCGTGCCTTCAATACCTGATGGGTTATCTACGCACCTTGGTACCTGCCCTCAATCCGGTTTGGGGGGCGATGGAATGCTGTTAGAATTTCAGGGACGCAGCCTCTTCAATATGGCCCTTGATGCTATGCTGCTCGCTGACGACCAGGGCCGCTACGTTGAGATCAACCCCGCCGCTTGCAAACTGTTACGCTGTGGGCCAGAGCAGGTGATTGGCCGCACTATTGCCGACTTTTGTGTGGTGCCTCCTGGGGTAGATCTGACCGCCCAGTGGCAGGCTTTTCTGGCCCAGGGCAGCATGCAGGGAGAAATCGTGCTCAGGGTGAGCACTGGCGACGAACGCGTCGTCGAGTACTCCGCTACGGCTAACGTCTGTTCTCATCTGCACCTGTCTATTCTGCGGGATGTGACGGAACGCAAGCAGGCAGAGGCGCTCAGGGAGCGTCTCAACCAGGTGCTGGCCCAGCAGGTGGATGAGCGCAATCAGGCGCTAGCGGCGGCTCGGGGAGAACTAGAGGCCCAGCACGCTCTGCTGCACAGCATTCTCAGCAACATCAATGGAGTGGTGTGGTCGATCGATCTATCAACGATGACCACTCAGTACGTCAATGCTGCGGTTGAAACCCTCTACGGCTACACTGAGCAGGATTTTTTGACTGACCCCAACCTGTGGCGAAGGCTGATACACCCGGCGGATCAGCCCAAAATAGACCAGTTACTCAGTCAGCTAGAGTCACAATCCTGCTTTGATTTGGAGTACCGGATTGCCCATGCCGACGGCACCCTGCGCTGGGTGCGCGATCGCTCTCGGGTGACCTACGACTCGGCGGGCCAGCCGGTGCGGCTCGACGGCATTGCCACCGATATAACCGGCCAGAAACAGCTGGAGGCGGCTCTGCGCCTGAGTGAAAGTCGCCTGCGGGCGATTTTTCAGCAGGCGGCCATTGGCATCAATCAGGCGGCTTTAGACGGTCAGTTTTTGCAGGTCAACCAGGCCTACTGCGACATGCTGGGCTACAGCGAAGCAGAACTTTTGCAGCTGCGCTACCAGGACATTGCCCATCCCGACGAGTACCGGGAGACCGAGGCAGCCCTGGCTAAACTCTACGCTGGGGAGGCCACGTCTGTCTCCCTGGAGAAGCGCTACTTTCACAAAGATGGCGGGGTGCGGTGGACAAATCTCGTGCTGTCAATTTTGCGGGATGAGGATGGGCAGCCGATTTCAGATTTGGCCATGGTGCAGGATATCAGTGAGCGCAAGCGGGTAGAGCAGGCCCTTGAGGAAGAGCGCAGTCTGTTCATAGGTGGCCCCACGGTAGTGATTCGCTGGGGGCCAGCCGATGACTGGCCAGTGGAGTATGTCTCCCCCAACGTGCAGGCGCAGCTGGGATACGACCCGCAGGATCTAATGGGGGGCCGGGTGGCCTTTACCTCGCTGATTCACCCGGAGGATGTCAGCGCGATGCAGGCGGAGGTACAAACCGCTGTGGCAGCCCAGGCCCCCTGCCTCGCCACGGAGTATCGGCTACGCCACGCCCAGGGTGACTATCGCTGGATAGCAGAGTTCACCCGCATTATTTACGCCCCCAATGGCACGGTGACCAAGTTCTTGGGCTATATCCAGGACATTACCGAACGCAAGCAGATTGAGCTGGATTTGCAGCACAGTGAGGCCACCAAGCGGGCCATGCTGGAGGCTATTCCCGACCTGCTGATGCGCATTGATCGACAGGGAGTGCGCTACGAGTTTATTTCTGGCGGCGAGCTCACCCTCTACGGCACCATCGACCGCCATCGCCCCCAGTCAATCTACGAAATGCTGCCCCAGGATCTAGCCGATCGGCGGCTGCGCATGATTCACCGGGCTCTGGAGACGGGCGAACGCCAGATTGATGAATACACCATTACCGTGGCTGGCCAACGCTACTACGAAGAGGCGCGAATTGTGCCCCTGGAAGACAACGACACCCTAGTGATGGTGCGGGACGTGACCGATCGAGTGATTGCCGAGCTGGCGCTGCGGGAAAGTCAGCAGCGCTTTCAGGCGATCTTCGACCAGATGTATCAGTTTATTGGTCTGCTCGCCCCCGACGGCACGCTGCTAGAGGCCAACCAGACGGCTCTGGCCTTCGGCGGCTTTGAGCGCGAAGACGTGGTGGGTCGCCTGTTCTGGGAGACGGGCTGGTGGAACATTTCGGCTGAAACCCAGGCCCAGCTCAAGCGGGCGATCGCAGCGGCCAGCCAGGGAGAGTTCATCCGCTACGAGGTGCAGGTGCAGGGGGCCGACCAGCAGGTGATCACCGTTGACTTTTCGCTGCGGCCTGTGTTTAACGACCAGGGCCAGGTGGTGCTGCTGATTCCCGAGGGGCGAGACATCACCCAGCGAAAGCACATAGAACAGGAGTTGCAGCGCACCCAGAACTTTCTTGAGCAGACCAATACCGTGGCTCGGGTGGGGGGGGGGGAGGTCGATCTGCGCCAGGGCGTGGTTCACTGGACGCCGACCACGCGGGAGATCCATGAGGCTGAGGCGGACTTTGAGCCTACCTTAGAAACCGCCCTCAACTTTTACCCCGAAGGGGTTGACCGCCAGCGCATTCTCACCGCCCTGGAGCAAGCGCGCCAAAACGGGCAACCCTGGGATGAAAAGCTGCAAATCGTTACGGCCAAGGGCAATCTGCGCTGGGTGCGCTCCCTGGGTAAGGCAGAGTTTGTGGAGGGCACCTGCGTGCGCCTCTACGGGGCGTTTCAAGATATCGATGCCCAGATGCAGGTGGAGATTAGACTCCAGGGACTGACCCAGCAGCTTCAGCAGGTCAATGAAGACCTCAACCGCATGGCCACCACCGACGCCCTGACCCAGGTGGCCAACCGTCGCCATTTTGACCAGGTGCTGGCCCAGGAGTGGGCGCGGGCGCAGCGGGAGGGCACCGGTCTGGCGCTGATCATGGGCGATGTCGATTACTTTAAACCCTACAACGACCACTACGGCCACCCGGCTGGGGATCTGTGTCTACAGCAGGTGGCGCAGATTTTGAGGGCCAATGTCCAACGCCCTGGGGACTTGCTGGCTCGCTACGGGGGTGAAGAGTTTGTGGTGCTGCTGCCCCAGACCGCGATCGCCGGGGTGATGGTAGTCGTCGAGCGCATGCAGCACGACCTCGCCCAGGCCCGGTTGCCCCACGAGTTTTCCTTGGTTGCCGATCACATCACCTTTAGCTTTGGCATTGCCTGCTGCACACCCGAGGCCCAGAGCCTACCTGCTGAACTTCTGTCCGCCGCCGACGCCGCGCTGTATCAGGCAAAGCTAGCCGGGCGCAACCGCTACTATATCAGCCCCAGCAGTCGATCCGACGCCCCCGAGTCCGGCACCTGAAACCGCTGACTTTGCCGTCTCGCTGCTTTCAGAATGCTGGCGTGACGGTGCAGATCGACCGAGCTGCGAACCCCCGGGGCTACCGAGATTCTCCCAGGGCAAACCCGCGGAAACCTGCCGATTTTCAGGTTGAATTTAACGGCGTACGGGGAGGAATGCGATCGCCTCTTCTGGCCCAATTTTTCTATCTATTGAAACCGATGTCTTGTAGAGCGATCGCAGAACAATGTCCCAATTGTTTTTTGTTTTGCATGGGGTTTTCTCAGGTCAGATTTGAGGTAAACAACCTCTTAATGCACAGGGGAAACAAAGTTAACCATAAAGTCGCCCATATTTAATCTTGCCCTCAAGCTTTTGTGAGAGCATCTTTTCTGGCAATTGGGGTAGAAAATAATTTGCTGGGCAAAAAGCTTGGCAGAGGTTTTTGACGCCTCCTTAAACAGATTAAAACGAGTACTTGAGGAGAGCCTTGCGCGATGGTTTTTGATACAACTCAGGGGGTAAAGCTAACCGGCTTTGCCTCACTGCCCGCCGATACCTTTGCCGCAGGCCCTGCCGCAGGCGGCAACGACGGCACCGGCCAACCAGTCACAGGCAATGGTCGCACTGGCCCCTTCGATGGTCAACCGATCCAGGGGTTTAGCGGGGTTCAGTTTGTCCCCGGTGGCGACGGCGCAACCTTCTGGTTTCTCTCTGACAACGGCTTTGGGGCCAAGACCAACAGCGCCGACTATCTGCTGCGGCTGTATCAGGTTGACCCCAGCTTTGTCGGTGCTGAGGGCGGCGACGCCAGCGTTGCAGTTCAGGGCTTTGTGCAGCTCAGCGACCCCAACGGCCTGATTCCCTTTGCCATTGTTAACCAAGACACCACCGAGCGCCTGCTGACCGGCGCTGACTTCGATGTGGAATCGTTTGTTATCGACGGCAAGGGCGACATTTGGGTGGGCGACGAATTTGGCCCCTACATTCTGCACTTTGATGCCAGCGGCAGGCTGCTAGAAGCACCGATCGCAACCCCCAACCTCAGGAGCCTCAACACGCTCGACAGTCAAGCCCCGCTGGTAATCGGCCACCGGGGGGCCAGCGGTGAGCTGCCTGAGCACACCCTTGAAGCCTACAGTCTGGCGATCGCCCGCGGGGCCGACTTTATTGAGCCCGACCTGGTGGCCACCAAAGACGGCGTGCTGATCGCTCGCCACGAGCCAATTTTGGCAGGCACCACCGATGTTGCCAGCCGGCCAGAGTTTGCCGACCGCAAGCGCACGGGCGTGATCGATGGCGTCACCTACGAAAACGAATTTTTCGCCTCCGACTTCACCCTGGCAGAAATCAAAACCCTGCGGGCGATCATGCCCCAGGGCTACCGCACCGACGCGTTTGACGGCGTATTTCAAATTCCCACCTTCGAAGAGGTGATTGCCCTGATCCAGCAGGTGGAGGCCGACACCGGCAAAAAGATTGGCATCTACCCTGAAACCAAGCACCCCACCTACCACGACGACCTGGGGCTGTCGCTGGAGGAGCCCCTGCTGGCGACCCTGGCGGCGACGGGCTTTACCGACCCCAGCCGGGTGTTTATTCAATCCTTTGAGGTCGCCAACTTGAAGGAGCTAAACACCAAGACCAACCTTCCCCTGGTGCAGCTGCTCGATGCCTACGATGTGGCGCTGGATGGCTCCCTGATCTACCAGGATGTGAATGCGCGGCCCTACGACTTTGCGGTGGCAGGCGACAGCCGCACCTACGGCGACCTGCAAACGGCGGCGGGCCTGGCCGAAATCGCCACCTACGCCGACGGCATCGGCCCCTGGAAGCGGATGATTGTCTCCGTCGCCGGGGTGGATGCGGACGGCGACGGCAATGCTGATGACATCAATGGCGATGGGGTGGTCAACGACGCCGACAAGACGACCACAGCGCCCTCGACTCTAATTCCCGATGCCCACGCCGCCGGGCTGTTTGTCCATGCCTACACCTTCCGCAGTGAGGGGCGCTTCCTGGCGGCTGACTACCAGGGCAACCCGGCCAAAGAATATGAGCAGTTCATTGAGCTGGGGGTGGATGGCTATTTCACCGACTTCCCCGGCACGGGGGATCTGGTGCGCGATCAAATTACCAGCGACACAGTGCGATCGCCCCAAAACCCCGAGGTGCTGGCCACCACCGAGTTTGACACGCTGACTGGCGCTGCCCCCATCGTGATTGGCCACCGGGGAGCCTCCGGCGAGCGGCCCGAGCACACCCTGGAGGCCTACAAGCTGGCGATCGCCCAGGGGGCAGACTTCATTGAACCCGACCTGGTGGTGACCAAAGACGGCGTGCTGATCGCTCGCCACGAGCCGCTGCTCGCCGTGGTGGCGCTGAACCCCGACGGCACTATTCAGCGTGACGCCAGCGGCAACCCGGTGATCAACAGCACCGACACCAGCACCGACGTCTACCTGCGGCCCGAGTTTGCCGATCGCCTCACTGTCAAAAATCTGGACGGTCGCCCGGTGGGCGGCTGGTATGCCGAAGACTTTACCCTGGCTGAGGTCAAGCAGCTCAATGCGATCGAGCGGATTCCGGCCATTCGGGGTACCGAGTTCAACAGCGATGGCCTGAAAGTGCCCACCTTGGCAGAAGTGATTGACCTGGTGCAGGAGGTTGAGGCCGAAACCGGACGCAAGATCGGCATCTACCCCGAAACCAAGCACCCCACCTTCTTTGAGCAGCAGGGCTTCAACACCAGCCAAATTCTAGTTGACACTCTGGTGGCCGAAGGCTTTACCGACCCCAGCCGGGTTTACATTCAGTCCTTTGAGGTGAGCAACCTAAAGTCGCTCAATGACACCCTCATGCCCGCCGCTGGCATCGACATTCCCCTGGTGCAGCTGTTTGGCGGCTCAGGGCAGCCCTACGACTTTGTGGTGGCTGGCGACCCCCGCACCTACACCGACCTGTCTACCCCCACAGGGCTGGCCGAAATTGCTGGCTATGCCGCTGGCATTGGCCCCAACAAACAGCGCATTGTGCCGCTGAGCACGGTGGATGCCGATGGCAATGGTCAGCCCGATGACCTGAACGGCGACGGGGTGATCAGCGATGGCGATCGCGTCACCGGCACCCCCACCACCCTGATCCAAGACGCCCATGCTGCCGGGCTCCTGGTTCACCTCTATACCCTGCGCAATGAGAGCTTCTTTCTCCCCGACAGCTACGCAGGCGATCCGCTCAATGAGTACAAACAGTTCATTGAGCTGGGGGTAGACGGCTTTTTCACCGATTTCCCCGGCACCGGGTTCACCGCCCGCAGCACCTTCATTGCCGAGCCTGCCGTGGCCAACCTGGGTACCTCGCGCGGGTTCGAGGGCATGGCCTTCAGCCCCGATCGCGCTACCCTCTACCCCATGCTGGAGGGCACGGTGGTCGGTGACCCCGCTGGCTCGCTGCGCATCTATGAGTTTGATGTCGCCAGCGCGGCTTTTGAGGGTCTGGTGGGCCTCTACCAAATGGAGTCGGTCACCCATGCGATCGGAGATTTTACTCCCATCAATGCCAGCGAGTTCCTCGTCATCGAGCGCGACAACAACCAGGGGCAGGCTGCTGAGTTCAAAAAGATCTTCAAGGTTGACTTCTCCCAGATAGACGTTCAGGGCTTTGTCAGCAAAACAGAAGTAGTGGATCTACTGCACATCAGCGACCCAGCAGATCTAAACGGCGATGGTTTAACCACCTTTGCGTTTCCCTTTGTCACCATCGAAAACCTGCTGGTGCTCGACGCGAATACCCTACTGGTCGCCAACGACAACAACTACCCCTTCTCCATCGGACGGGGGTCCGACATTGACAACAACGAGATCATTCAGCTTCAGCTAGAGACCCCCCTGGCCCTCGACCCACGCTTGGGGGTCGCCGGGCTGGCCGGGAGCGCGGTTGGCGAGCTAGTTGACCTGACCGGGTTCGATGGGGATGTGGCCGTAAATGCGACCCTGACTCGCGAAGCCGCCTATGACAACATCCTGAAGTTCTACGAGACCGACGCTCGGGGCGCTGTGGACGGGCTGCTACCGGGTGAAGCTGGCTATGAAGCAGCCGTGGCCGCGAGCCTCCTCGAGACAGACGGCTTCACCCTCGACAACCTCAGTGTGGTCAATCAATCCATAGTGCTGGCGGGGGGCACCTACTACGCGCCAGCGTTGCTGGTTCAGGGTGATCCCGAAAACCTGGTCACGATCGACGATGCGGCCCTGGGGCAGTCTCGCATTGAGCGCCGGGGCAACGTTTGGGGCTTCGAAGACCTAACCGACTTCGACTTCAACGACCTGGTTGTCACTATCAACTCAGCTGAACCTGTGGCGGCCTAGTTTGTGCTGTCCCTGATGGCCTAGAGTTAAGCTTTAAGCCCCTGATTTCAACCGAAATCGGGGGCTTTTTCCGAACCTGAAACGCTGGTTCAAGAGGCTATAACCCTCGACAGAGCCCTCAATGAATCTATGGTTAAAGACTTAGCAGCCAGGCTAGTACCCTAAGGCATAAGTCAGCCAACCATTCCTGACACCTGGCACCCGAGACCTGACACCCAAGACCTGACATCCGCGACCTGACACCCTCGGCAACGGTAGCCATGTTTCTGCCAGGCAGTACTAGGGCAAAACCCTGCTGCTCAGAACAAATCGGAACCATGACATCAGCTGACACTGCTTCTACGGGCAGTAGAGGGTATCCCTGGTCTTGCGTCCCGTCACTGGGTTAATGCCCTGGGCCACGTCGCAGAGCATTTTGTTGACCTTGGGATCGAGCAGCACGTCGGTAAAGTCGGCCCCGTCTATGATCGCCTCACGAAAGTCAGTGCCGAAGGCGTAGGCCCCCGCCAAGATGGCGTTGGTGAGGTTAGCCTGAACAAAGCGCGCCCCATCTAGGGTGGCCCCGGTCATATCGGCCCCTTCCATATTGGCGCGGGCCAGGGTGGTATCAAACAGACGCACGCCGCGCAGGTTCGTGTGGCTCATGTCGGCGTCGGCCATATCGGCTCGGGTGTAGTCGTTGCCGCGCAGGTCTTGGTGGGACCAGTCAGACTGTCTGAGATTTTGGCGATCGTAGCTGGTGGCCTGGGCCGCAGTGCCCCAGCCGAGACACAGGGTCAGCACCATCAGCGTGGCTACAAACATCCGACACAGGCGCGATCGACTAACCATGGCTCCCAATGCATTTAAATCAATACCGTCACCTCTGAGTCTACAGGGTGAGCCGAACCAAACCAATCCCTCAACCTATAGGAATGCGCTGCGTCCCGAAGACATGCTTCCGTGCGAGGCATTCTAAAAATGGCATCGTTCCGTTAGCGTCCTTTTTGCTTCTATAATGGGCATTTTGCGCGCCCCTGCCATGAGCGTCGTTCTCTACAACACCCTGACCCGTCAGAAAGAAGCCTTTGAAACCCTAGAGCCGGGCCGGGTGAAGATCTACTGCTGCGGCGTCACGGTATACGACTACTCCCACCTGGGCCACGCCCGCTGCTACGTGGCCTGGGACACGGTGCGGCGCTACCTGCTGTGGCGGGGCTACGCCGTCCACTACGTGCAAAACTTCACCGACATCGACGACAAAATTCTCAACCGGGCCAAGACTGAGCACTCCACCATGCAGACGGTGGCCGAACGCTACACCCAGGCGTACCTGGAGGACATCGCCCGCCTGAACGTGATGGAGGCCGACGAGTACACCTACGCCACCAAAACCCTGGACGGCATTCAGCGGCTGATTGGCGAACTGGAAACCAAGGGCTACGCCTACCCCGCCAACGGCGACGTATACTATTCTGTCCGCAAGTTCGACGGCTATGGCAAGCTCTCGGGCCGCAAGCTCGACGACATGCAGGCTGGGGCCAGCGGTCGGGTAGCGGCGGAAGAGTCTATCAAACAAGACCCCTTTGACTTTGCCCTGTGGAAAGGGGCGAAGGACGGTGAACCCTTTTGGGAATCGCCCTGGGGGCCGGGGCGACCGGGGTGGCACATTGAGTGCTCGGCCATGATTCGCGAACGCTTTGGGGCCACCATTGACATCCATTTGGGCGGCAGCGACCTGGTGTTTCCCCACCACGAGAATGAAATTGCCCAGTCGGAGGCGGCCACCGGCCATCCCCTATCCCGCTACTGGATGCACAACGGCATGGTAAATGTGGGCGGCGAGAAGATGTCGAAATCCCTGGGCAACTTCACCACCATCCGCGATCTGCTGGATGGAGCCAATGCCCCTGACCCGATGGCGGTGCGGCTGTTTTTGCTCCAGGGCAGCTACCGCAAGCCAGTGGATTTTACCGATGAGGCGATCGCCGCCGCCCAGACCAGCTGGGGCACCCTCAAAGACGGGCTGCGGTTTGGCCACCAGTTTGGGGCCAGGCTGGGCTGGGCCGATGCCTCAGATACGGCCTTCGGGGATCCGGCGGCCATGCGGATTGACCGGGACAGCGAACCCGTTCAGGCATTTCAAACCGCCATGGATGACGACTTTAACACCGCTGGCGGCCTGGCGGTGCTGTTTGACCTGGCCAAAGACCTGCGCCGAGCGGGCAATGTCATCACCCACACGGGGGAGGCCGATCGCGACAGTGCCACCCTGCGCCAGCAGTGGCAAACTTTGGTCTGCCTGGCCCAGGTGCTGGGCTTAGAGGCGCAGCCTGAAGTAGAGAGTGCCCCCCAGAACGGGCTGGCGGATGACGCGATCGAGGCGCTGCTGGCCCAGCGGCGCGAGGCGCGGGCGGCGAAGAATTTTGCCGAGGGCGATCGCATCCGCGATCTGCTCCAGGCCGCAGGCATCACCCTGATCGACAAGCCCGGCGGCATCACCGAGTGGCACCGCTAAGTCTAACAACCGCCTACGATGGAGTTGATCATATCCCTTAGCCAAAATCGCCAATCCAAAACCTAAACTGCCCCTGGCCCCATGCTGCCAACCATTACTCCAGACATCCTAGACCTACCTGCGGGCACGCGGATCGAGTTTCCCGCGACCTATGCGGAGTACGAGGCGTTGCTGGATCGCTTGGGCGATCGCGCTGCCCTGCGCCTGCGCTTTCGAGACAACCAAATTCTGCTCATGGCCCCTCTACCCGAACACGGCAACCAGGCCGATAGTCTGTCTGACCTGGTCAAAGTACTGCTGCGCAAGACAGGTCAAGACTGGCAAGGTTACGGAGTAATGACCCTGCGTAAAAGTGGTGTGTCTGGGGTAGAGCCCGACGCCTCGTTCTACATTCAAAATCGGCAGGCGGTGCTAGGTAAACCTCGCTTAGATTTAGATTTTGATCCACCGCCCGATCTGGCTCTCGAAACAGACCTTACCTCTATTACTCGTATCGAAGACTATGTGCCCTTTGCCATACCTGAAGTATGGATTTATAAGGCGGGTCAATTAATGATTTATCGTTTTGTTGCAGGTCGCTACCTAAAACAGAATGAGAGCCAGGTTTTTCCAGACATTCCTGTAGCAGACTTGCTCCCAGTCTACGTTAAACGAGCTTGGCAGTTTGGTTCGAGCCTTGCCCTGCGTGAGTTTGAGCAAGCTCTACAGTAGCGCCAACCCCAGGGCTCTTTTGGGGATAGCCAATGATCTCCATCAACTTTAATGAAGCACCCTAGGGTCTATGGCTAGGGCAGCCATTGTTTGCCCAAGGCGATAAACGTTTCGCGGTGCTGGCGAAACAGGGTGTAGCCGTAGACGGCGACGATGGCAAACAGACACAGGTGGGCGATCGCGCTATAGGTGCCGATGATATCGCCCGGCATCCAGCCGTGAACGTCGATCAGCTGGTTCATGTCGCCGTGCTCGGCCTCGCCCCACATTGACCCAAAGGGAATCGACGCTTTGCCCTTGGGCACCTGCTGCCACAGCCACACCTGACCCCAAAAGCAAAAAGCCGCTCCCAGCACCACCGGAAAACGGTAAAAATCCCACCGAAAATAGTTGGGCAGGGGGAAGTAAAAGCTCACCATCAGCAGGGCGGCCAGATAAATTTCGCCGCCCACGCCGCCAAAGGCCATCAGCATGTCAAAGCGCTGGGCGGGCAGCAGCCAGGTCATGTAGAACTGCACCACCGCCAACGCCAGGGCCAGCACGACGGGCCAGCGCTTGGCTTCGCGGCGGCCTGCCCAGTAGAGCAGGCCCAGCAGCAGCAGCAGGCCGATATACACAAAGAGCGATCGCTGGGGGTTGTAGCTCGTCCAGCCGATGGGCAGGGGCAGGGCCTGCCGCCCCGACAGCCAGGCCACAGTGGCATGGCCAAACTCGTGCAGCCAAATTTTGATGCCAAACAGCAGCGCGTTGGCAATCGGCATAGCGTTCATCGCCATCCCCGCCAGCAGCAGCGCCGGAAAGATCAGGCCGTTGCTGTAGCGGTTTTGAAAGGAGAGTATATCAGTGTCATCGGCAGAGGGGTACGCAAAGGGGCGAGTCAGGGGATCAGGGGATGGGCGCAACGGGCGCGGTCGGGGGGCAACAGTGGCTACGGTAGAGTCTTCCGCCAGGGAAGCATCGGCGACGGTAGCCCCAGCCTCGGCAGCAGTTTGCTCCAGAGGGGTCTTAAGGGTGGTGAAAGCCCACTTGAGGGGTTCCAGGGCGGCGCGATCGCCCTTTTTTAGCAGCTCTGCCCGCCGCCGAAAGTACACCGCCTCGATTTCCGCTAGGGAAGAGCCCTCCGGCAGCCCCAGTTCGCGGTAGGCGCGGAGCATGGCGGGGGGAGTGGCGGGGTGGGGGAGGGGGGCAGCGGCGGCAGAGTCAGGGAGGGAAAGTAGGGCCAACTCCTGCTGCCAGACGGCTTGGGTAAACCCCGTCTGTTCACCGTAGAAGCAGAGAATGCCGATGCCGGGAATGTTTAGGCGCTCAATGGCGCGGCGGGCGTAGGCGACGGTAGCCGTCTGGACAGGGGCGGGGCTGGCGCTAAACCACAGGTGCAGAGTATAGCTGTCGCGCTCGGCCCGCACGGCAATGCCCTTGGGCTTGAGCGAACTCGACAGCAGGGCGGCGATCGCCGCCGCATCCCCATCCCTGGCCTGCTCCAGTAGCGAAGGTGACATCGGGCGTCCTGGCTATACCTACTACGTTACCCAGAGTACCCAGACACCCCCAGGAACTGCCGCGACCACCTCCGGGTACAGGGGTAATCGCTAGGGACTGGCGATCGCCGCTTCAGGAGCTTTGCCGTTGCTGTCAAGCCCCAGATCCCCATCGGCGATCGCCTGGCTGTTGCGAATAGCCCGCTCCAGCAGCAGGTTCAGGGCAGTGCGAACGGCAATGATCATCACCAATCGGGCAATGTCTTCCCACTGGCTCGACAGCATGGTTTTGAGAATGCTGGCCCCGACCAAAAAACTCAGCCCCAGGGAGAAAGAATAGCCCATCGCCAGGCGGCTGCGCTGAAAGGCAGCAGTGGTCTGGGGTTGAAAGAGCGAAGAGCGGAGGAAAATCAGCAGACCGCGAATCACGCCCACCGAAATTACAAAAATCGCCAGCAGTTGGCAGGTGCTGATTAAAATTGCGCTCAGGGCCCGCACCAGGTCGGCCAGATGGGTGCCAAGTAGTTGAATATCCATAGCTCTCATTTTAGAGGCAATCCTCCCGGCGATTTAACTCAGCGCTCGTCGGTAGCCCTGCCGGGGCCGGGATAAAATTGTGCTGGTGGCCTATCAAGCTGCATTTTGGGGATGCCCGTAGGGTGCCTCCGCGTAGCGATGCACCGTGGGAGGTTTGTGCTGGCTCCATCCCGCTGATGTATTCACACCTGATGTATCCGCAGTAGAGGGATTTCGGTTGAGCGCAGCTATCTTCTCAAGCGGGCTGGTGATCGCGGGCGAGCGCAGCGGCGTGGGCAAAACCACCGTCACCCTGGCCCTGCTGGCGGCCCTGGCGCAGCAGTCCTCCCGCGTGCAGTCGTTTAAGGTAGGGCCAGACTACATCGACCCAATGTTTCACCGCCAGGCCACCGGGCGGCCCTGCTACAACCTCGACCCCATTCTCACCTCAGAGAGCTACGTGCAGCATTGCTTTGCCCACCGCTGCCACGACGCCGAGTTTGCCCTGGTAGAAGGCGTCATGGGCCTGTTCGACGGCGCAACCGGGCTGTCGGATGTGGCCAGCACCGCCCACATCGCCCGCCTGCTCAACCTGCCTGTGCTGCTGGTGGTGGACTGCGGGCGGCTGTCGCGATCGGTGCTGGCGATCGTCCACGGCTACCGCACCCTCGACCCCAGGGTGCAGATCGCCGGGGTGGTGCTAAACCGGGTGGGCAGCGATCGCCACCTCGATCTGCTCAAAGAGGCCCTAGCCAGTATTGATCTACCAATTCTGGGAGTCTTGCGGCGACAGGATGCGATCGCCCTCCCCGATCGCCACCTGGGCCTGGTGCCCACCGCCGAACTCCCCCATCTGCCCGAAATTCTCAATCGCCTCGCCCACCTGGGCCACGCCTGCTTCAACTGGCCCGCCCTCACCCCCCTCCTCTCCATTCCCCCCCACCCCACCCTCTCAACTCAAAACTCAAAACTCAAAATTTTTCCCCTGGAGACGCTTTGCGTAGGCATAGCCAGTCCAAAGGACTTACAAAACGCCCCCACTCCCCCACTCCCCCACCCGCCCCATCTCCCCATTTCCCCATCTCCCCCACTCCCCACCCCCCGCATCGCCGTCGCCCAAGACGCCGCCTTCAGCTTCTACTACCCCGACAATCTCGACATTCTCGCCGCCCTGGGGGCCGAGCTGATTTTCTGGAGCCCGCTGCACGACGAGCAGCCGCCCCCCGAGGCCGACGGGCTGTACTTCGGCGGCGGCTTTCCCGAGATGTTTGCCGCCGAACTGGCCGCCAACCAGGGGGTGCGATCGGCGCTCAAGGCGCTGATTCACCAAGGGTTACCCGTCTATGCCGAGTGCGGCGGGCTGATGTATCTAGCCACCACCTTGGTAGACCTGGAGGGTGACCCCTGGCCCATGGTCGGTGCACTGCCCACCAACGTCCGCATGACCGGGCGACTCACCCTGGGCTACCGTCACGCCCTGGCGACCCAAAGCAGTCTACTTCTAGAAGCCGGGCAGACCCTCTGGGGCCATGAGTTTCACCGCTCGGAAACAGAAACCCCGCCCCATGTCCCTCTATATCAGCTCAAGCGCTACGGCGCGGCCCAGCCCCACGCCGCCGAGGGCTGGTGGCCCCATCGCATCCACGCCTCGTACCTGCATCTGCACTGGGGGGGCTGCCCTGGGGTAGCTCAGGCCCTCCTGGCGGTCTGTCGCCAGCACCACCAGAGCCGTCAGGAAGCATAAAAAAGGCGCGGCCTGGGCCGCGCCTCGATGCATCGGTTTCGCCGTAGAGAGGGAAACCTGGTAGATGCATTACTGAGCCGGCACGTTGCCGGGACGCACCGTAATGGTCTGCTCTCGGCCATCGCGCCGCAGGGTGAGGGCCAGGTTTTGCCCCACCCTGGAGCGCTCCACCGCCTGCTGCACCAGGGCACTCTCTTTCACGGGCTGGCCCTCGACCGCCACAATCACATCGCCCTCCCGCAGACCGCCCTGGGCCGCCGGGGAGTTGGGCATCACCCGCACGATCAGCACACCCTCGTCTTCATTGACCGTGAAGGGGCGGTTGGGGGTGTTGTTGATGTTTTCCTTGATCTCCGGTGACAGGTTCGCCATCTGAATGCCCAGGTAGGCGTGCTCCACCCGGCCAGTTTCGATCAGCTGGGCGCTAATGCGCTGCACCGTGTTGATGGGAATGGCAAAGCCAATGCCCTGGGCCCCCTGGATGATGGCGGTGTTGACCCCAATTACCTCGCCGTTGAGGTTGAGCAGCGGCCCGCCGGAGTTGCCGGGGTTGATGGCAGCATCGGTCTGGATGAACTCAACTCGCTTGTCGGGCACGCCCACCTCGCGGCTGGAGCGACCGGTGGCGCTGATAATGCCGGCGGTTACGGTGCTGTCGAGCCCCAGGGGGTTGCCGATGGCGATCGCCCATTCCCCAGACTGAAGCCGGTCAGAGTCGCTGATGGACACGGTGGGCAGATTGTTGGCGTCAATTTTGATCACCGCCACGTCGGTCACCGAGTCGGCCCCCATCACCCGGCCAGTAAAGCTGCGCCCGTCGGTCAGGGTCACCTGCACCTGGTCAGCCCCGGCCACCACGTGGGCATTGGTGATAATTTGCCCGTCGGCGGAGGTGATAAAGCCTGACCCCACCCCCCGCTGCACCTGCTGCCCCTGGGGCATCTGCATGTTGCCAAAGAACTGTCGAAAGAACGGATCCTGGAACATGGGCGGCAGGTTGGTCTGCACCGTGCGGGTGGCGTTGATGCGCACCACCGACGGCTCCACCTGGCGCACGATGTCGGCAATCACGTTGGGGTTAGAGATCGAGGGGGCGATGGCCAGACCGTTTTGACCGCCGCCGCCCTGGGGCTGAGGGGCTTGGGCCTGAGGAGCACTGGCGGGAGAGTCTGAATCTTCACTGCCGTTGTTCCAAAACCCGCCGTCCCAAAACACGTCGGTTGCGGTCGGCTGGCTGCTGGTCGAGGGCTGCACCAGGGCGCTGAGGGCCTGCCCGCCGACGGTGGCGAGCCCGGCCCCCAGCATCACCAGGGCCAGCGACTTAGCGGTGGGTCGCAGGCTGCGCCCGGAACCACGTCCGTCACCAGCGGCCTCCCCTTTGTACCCCGACTGTCCAGAACCATCCTTCTCCATTGCTGTTACCTCGTTGGTGTCTCGCATGATGTTTACAACAATAGAGTTATGGTATTGCAGGGGGGTGGCGGGCCCATGGCGAAGCTGTGACACTTTAGCCCCTTTGACTGTGACGGTTGAGGGAGAGGTTTTGGATTGTAGATTTTGGGCTGCCCATTGCCTCTAAACCTTGCCCCCTTACACACCTCTAATAGCCCCTAATATTTGATGCGATCGCGGTCTTTGTGGGGGGCCGCGTGCTTGACTACAAAGTCAATGATCTTGCCCGCCACGTCCACATCAGTAGCTTTTTCAATGCCTTCGAGGCCCGGCGACGAGTTCACCTCCATCACCACCGGGCCGTGGTTGGAGCGCAGTAGGTCCACCCCGGCCACCCGCAGGCCCATGGCCTTGGCGGCCCGAATGGCGGTGCTGCGCTCTTCCGGGGTAAGGCGCACCTTAGCCGCCGACCCGCCCCGGTGCAGGTTGGAGCGAAACTCGCCAGGAGCCCCCTGACGCTTCATGGCGGCAACCACCTTGTCGCCAATTACAAAGCAGCGGATATCCATGCCGCCCGCTTCTTTAATAAATTCCTGCACCAGGATGTTGGCGTCGAGGCCGCGAAAGGCCTCAATTACCGACTTGGCCGCCTGCTGGGTTTCAGCCAGCACCACGCCGATGCCCTGGGTGCCCTCTAGCAGCTTGATTACCAAAGGCGCGCCGCCGACAATATCCACCAGGCCGTCGATGTCTTTGGTGGAGTGGGCAAAGCCGGTCACCGGCAGGCCAATGCCCCGGCGAGCCATGATCTGGAGCGACCTGAGCTTGTCCCGCGATCGGGAGATCGCCATGGAGGTGTTGGCCGTAAACACTCCCATAATCTCAAACTGGCGCACCACCGCCGTACCGTAGAACGTATTAGAGGCCCCAATTCGAGGAATCACCGCCTCAATGTCGATAAGCGGCTGGCTTTGGTACATCACTTTGGGCTGGTGGGAGGTGATATTCATGTAGCAGCGCAGGTGATCGATCACCGGCATTTCATGGCCGCGTTCCTCCCCTGCCTGCTTCAGCCGCCGGGTCGAATAGAGGGTGGCATCCCTGGATAAAATCGCAATTTTCATAGCGCCTTAGACGTCATCCTTGGGACGGTGATGGGGGGGACAGTGCTTGAGGAGAACAGCATGGCTCACACGGGTCTAGTCTGGTCGGAGGCGGAGAGGGGATGCAGAAAAGAACGCCCTGGATCCACCAGATAGCGACGGCGCACTGCCTGTCGCCCCAGCAGCATCCGAAAGCCCATTTCGTCGCGATTGGTCAGGGTTAGCTCAATGGCCCACACCGCACTGCCCAACTGCACCAGGGTTTCAATCACTGGCCGCATCTCCGCCTGTCCCCCCGAGTTGCGCACCATGCGCTCCTCCAGTAGGGCTGCTTCAGCGGTGACAGTGTAGTCATCATTGCGCTGGATGGGGTGTGCCTGAAAGCGCACCATCGCCCTGCCCGCCTGCTCAAACCGCTCCACCGAGAAGGCGTGGAGGGTTGACGATCGCGCTCCGGTATCGATTTTAGCCTTGACGGCAGCAACCCCCAGGGTGGGCAGGGCAACCCACTCACGCCAGCCAATAATTGCAGCCGTTGCAGCACCAGAACTCATACCACCTCTGAGAGCATAACAGGACAGGGGACGGTTTTTGCCTAGGGTCGATCTGCCGGAACGGTAGGGGATAGGGGCGCTTCTGGCGACGCTGGCTGCAACTCTGGGGAATCGGCGGGGGACAGCTCAGGCGCATCGGGCAACCCCTCTATCCCCTCGGGTGTGAGGGTTGCCAGCAGGCTGAGCAGGTAGGGCTCTCCCCCCAGCGCGGCGGCAAAGGCGGGGGTGAGGGCGGGCTGAAACCGCCGATCGCCCTCCAGGGTGAGCTTAAAGTAGGCCAGCCCCAACACCTGCATGTACGACCATACCTGCTCGGGGTTCAGTCCGATAATTTCCGGCGGAATGGTCAGCGGCTGGTCGCCCTGGGTAATATCGCCGATGGTGGAAAAGTGGGTGCCCTGATTGATCAGCAGCAGGTAGCGATCGCGGGTAGTCAGCCAGGTAAAGGGCTCAATCTGCTCGGGAAAGGCCGGAGCCACCGTGTCGGCGGTGCCCGCCACCACCATCACCGGCACCTCAATCTGGCCGTAGCCCGTGGGGCCAAACAGCACGCTGCCCACGGGATTCATGACAAACACCGACTTGATGCGGGGATCGGCCAAACTGCTGCCCGGATCGCTCAGCCGCGTCGCCTGACACTGCAACAGCAGCGACGGATTGAACGACAGCGTGCTGGGGGGACAGGCCGCCGCCAGTCCGGCCATATCAAAGCTAGTCTCGGCCAGGGCCAGGGCCGTGTAGCCCCCAAAGGACTGACCAATGATCCCCACTCGATCTAGATCCAGCTGGCTCTGCAAAGGGGAGGGGCTCTGGTTGAGACGGCTCAAGGTGTTGAGGGTGAGCGACACATCCCGCGGTCGGCGCAAAAACTCTTCGTCCTGCACCACCGCGTCTGAGCGCCCCGCCAGCAGGGCATAGAGCTGCTGGTTATTGCTGCCCGGATGCTCCAGCGCCGCCATCGCAATGCCCCCGCTGGCCAGATACTCCCCCAGGTAGCTGTAGCTGTTGAGGGTGCCCCCCAGCCCGTGGGAGACCACCACCAGGGGAAATCCCGAGGGCGGTCGCCGCCGCTGCCCCGGCAGTACCTCGGGTAAATAAAGCTGAATGGGGGTAGGCAGACCGGGCACCACCACCTGAATGCGATCGACGCCGTACTGGCGCTCGCTCTGCACCAGCTGCAGCACCGCGTCGGCATCTATGGGGTTGGCGGCGGCCTCGGCGGCGGCGATCGCCTGCACCTGGGCAAAGGCCGCCTCCGACTGCAAAATCGCCTGGTTGATCTCCTGGGCGATCGCCAGCCCCTCGGCCAGGTCAATACGCATCGCCTCAGTGGGGTAGGTTCTGAGCACGTTGACCAGGGTAAAGCCGCGATCGGGGTCGGCAGCGGCTAAAATCAGCGCCCCCCGCAGGGCCTGTACATTGGCCTGGCGCACCGGGGTTTGCACCACCCGACCAATCTGCTCCAGCAGCAGAATGCCCTGCTCGGTGTAGAGAAACTGGGCCACTGCCACCGGGCTCAGGGACACCGGAGTGCTCAACACCTCCTGAATTTGGGCGAGTTGCTCATCAGAGATTTGCAGCTGTCGCCGATAGATTTGCAGCTGGGGGGTAAGTTCGCCCGTAGTTGCAAACTGCTCCAGATCGGCAATGGGGATGGAGCGCTGCAAAATCCCAAAGGTGACGATCAAATTTTCGGCGGTGTGGCCGGGGAGCGCCGTGGCCAGCGATCCCAGCAGCCCCAGCGCCCAGGCCAGACCAATCCGCCGCCAGGGGCGCACAGTTGTCACAAAAGAAAGCATGAGACGGGGCCGTTGCAGGTCACGGTAGGCAGAAAAGCCGCTAGGGAAGCACAGCTACGGGATGGTCTGTAATGTGGTCGAGCAGCCCTTCGCAGGCATCTAGCAGAAGATCGATGACGTAGGTAAACCCCTCAGGGCCACCGTAGTAGGGATCAGGAACATCTCTGTCGGGGTGGGTGCGGCAAAAATCGCACATCAGCCGCACTTTGTCGCGATGCTGACCGGCAGGGTCAAGGGCCACAATGTCGCGGTAGTTTTGGCGATCCATGGCCAAAATGTAGTCGAAGCGGTCGAAGTCAAAGCGGTCGAACTGGCGAGCCCGGCCCACCAGGTCAATACCGTAGGCTCTGGCGGCCTGGGTCATGCGGCGATCGGGGGCGCTGCCCACATGGTAGCTGGCGGTGCCCGCCGAGTCGCACACCACCTGATCGCCCAGCTGCCGCTGCTCGATCAGGTGGTTCATGATGTTTTCTGCCGAGGGCGACCTGCAGATATTGCCCAGGCACACAAACAAAAGGCGGGTGGTCATAGCGCTGGCCGTCGAGCCCTACAGACCGGGCAGGTTGAGGCCGCCAGTGAGCAGCTCCATGCGATCGCGCATGGTGGCCGTCGATTTTTCGTAGGCGTCTTTCATCGCCGTAGCCACCAGGTCAGAGAGCACTTCGGCCCCTTCGTTGAGGGCTTCGGGGGCAATGGTCACGTTCTTGGGTTCCTGGTTACCGCTCATGGTGACCTTGACCAGGCCACCGCCCGATTCACCTTCGATCTCCATCTGCTCCAGCTCTTCTTGCAGCTGCTTGGCCCCCTCTTGAATCTGCTGGGCTTTTTTGAAGGCTTCGGTGAGTTCCTTCATTTTGCCTAACCCAAACCCAAATCCTTGACCTTGTGACATGGAGTTTCTCTCGAACGTACAGCGCGCTGGCGGCGTAAAGTCTGTGGTGCCAATCAGCTATACGATTCTAGCGCCCAGCGGCAAGTCTTTGAATTTAAGTAGGGTTATCTACCCTTGGCCGGGGGTTAGCCCTGACCTTAGGCTCTATATATATACAGATTGTAGAGACAGATGACATCCGGTTGCCCACCGGGGTATCGCTGCTGTTGCTCACGTTAGGGCTGAGTGTAAAACCATGGGATTTTTTGATTCGGAAATTGTCCAGCAAGAGGCCATGCAGCTGTTCCAGGACTACCAGTCGCTGGTGCAGCTGGGGAGCGGCTACGGCAAGTTCGACCGCGAGGGCAAGAAGATGTACATTGCCCAGATGGAAACCATGATGGAGCGCTACCACATCTTTATGAAGCGCTTTGAGCTCTCCGAAGACTTTCAGGCCCAGATGACCGTCGAACAGCTCAAGACCCAGCTGGGTCAGTTTGGCATGACCCCCGATATGATGTTTCAGCAGATGCAGCAGACCCTGGAGCGCATGAAGGCCGAGATCGAGACCTAGAGCTAGATGGCGTCGGTTCTGTAGCTGTAGACTGTTTGGCTGAGACATTTCTCCTGAAACGCTTGAACGTTTCAACGTTGAAACATTCAAGCGTTTCAGCTAGGAAGCAGGGGCCTCTAACTCTCTCGCCAGGAACCTGGTTCAGGAAATTCATTGACGTAGAGCACGGTCAGAATGCGCGATCGCCCCGACACCAGTGAGTTAGCCATCGTCCAGAGCGAGGTGCGGCACTACCGCCAGTCCATTGACGGACTGCTGCTCTACAGCTCGGTGTTCACCCCACCCGTGGGCGCGGCCTTTTTAGCGCTGCTAAACGCTCTAGAGGTGGGCGACGGGGCCCTCAGTCTGCGCGCCTACGGCACCTGGTTTCAGGCATTGGCCACCAGCGAAGCCGGCTGGAGCGACTACCTGCTCCGACAGATCGCCTACGCCGAAAACCCCTTTACCCTTCAGGCCCAGCGCACGGAGTTTGCCCAGCTGCCCGCTGCCCTGGTGGCGGCAGCTCGCCGCGATTTGAGCACTCTGCAAGCGCTCTACCAGCTCAGCGGCGCAACGGTGGCGGGGTGGGTACAGGCGATCGCCCAAATCCCTGAGGCTCCGGTGGCCTGGGCCACTGATGCGACCGCCGCCCCGCCGCTGGTGCTGCCCCAGGCCGCCCCCTGGGCCGAGGCGGCGGCATCGCTAGCCCACCACTACCGCCGCCACGGTTCAGGGCTGCTGGCCCAGTACCGCGCCTTTACCTGGCACCGGGGTCAGCTCTGCGCCATTGCCGACCCCGACCCCATTCGCCTCGATCAGCTCACCGCCTACGACTACCCCCGGCAGCAGCTGGTGCAAAATACCCTGGCCCTGCTGAAGGGCTACCCGGCGCTCAATGTGCTGCTCTACGGCAGTCGCGGCACGGGCAAGTCGTCGCTGGTCAAGGCCCTGGTGAATGAGTACGCCGACGCGGGGCTGCGGCTGGTGGAGGTGGCCAAGGCCGAGCTACAGGCCCTACCCCAGATTGTGGAAACGTTGCGCTGGCCGGAGGCTGGCCCCCATGGGCGATCGCGTCCGCAAAAATTTATTATTTTTGTAGACGACCTCTCCTTTGAGGAGGACGATGACACCTTTAAAGCCCTCAAAGTCGTGCTTGAGGGCAGCACCACCGCCCGCCCCGCCAACCTGGTGGTCTACGCCACCTCCAACCGCCGCCACCTGGTGCGCGAATACTTTAGCGATCGCCCCCGCCCCAGCGACCAGGACGAGGTGCAGTCGTGGGACACGGTGCAGGAAAAGCTCTCGTTTAGCGATCGCTTTGGCCTCACCCTCACCTTTGAGCCCGCCGACCAGCCCACCTACCTGGCCATTGTCCACCACCTGGCCCAGCAGGCCAACATTGCCCTGCCAGAGGACGACCTCACCGCCCGCGCCCTCCAGTGGGCCACCCGCCACAACGGGCGGTCGGGCCGCACGGCGCGGCAGTTTATCGACTGGCTCACCGCCGATCTGAGCCTGGCAAAGCAGTCACCCTAGAGCGATCGCCAACGCTAAAAATCTCCAGCGGGTTCTCGCCCCAGCGGCTAACGGCTCAGGGGCTTGGGGGCACAGCCGACGCGGTGCCCACCTGGGATTCTAGAATTGCGCCGTAGAGGGGACTGGTGGCCATCAGGTGTTCATGGGTACCCTGGGCCACCAGGCGGCCCTTGTCCATCAGCAGAATGCGATCGGCATTGCGCACGGTGCTGATCCGCTGGGCCACCACAAAGGCGGTGCAGGTGCGGCGGCGCATCAGGTCGTCGAGGGCCGTCTGGATCTGGGCGGCGGTCTGGGCATCGACGGCGGAGGTGCTGTCGTCGAGGATGAGAATGCTGTAGTCGGTCAGCAGGGTACGGGCGATCGCAATCCGCTGCTTTTGCCCCCCCGAAAGCCCCACCCCCCGCTCCCCCACCAGGGTGTCGTAACCCTCGGGCAGGCCCATGACAAACTCGTGAATCTGGGCGGCCTTGGCGGCTTCGACCACTTCGCTCAGGGTGGCCTCGGCCCTGGCGTAGGTGATGTTAGAGAAAATCGTGCCCGAGAACAGAGTGGTCTCTTGAAACACCGTGCTGATGTGCGATCGCAGACTCTCCAGCGTAAAGTCGCGCACATCGCGCCCGTCGATGCGCACGGCCCCAGCGGTCACGTCGTAAAAGCGGGGAATCAGGTTGGTGACGCTGCTCTTGCCCGAGCCGGTCATGCCCAAAATGGCGATCAGCTCGTTGGGTCTGGTCTCAAAGGAGATCTCGCACAGGGCCGGAGCCGTGGCCCCAGGGTAGCGAAAGGACACATTCTCAAAGGTGATGCGGCCGCCGCAGGTGGTGAACGGGACGGCCTGGGGGCGATCGCGAATCTCCACCTCGGCATCGAGCACTTCGTAGACCCGCTCGGCGGAGGAAGAGGCCTGGGCGATCGCCGGGGCGGCAAAGCCGATCAGCAAAATCGGCTGCAAAATCAGCAGCAGGTAGGCGTTAAAAGCCACCAGTTCTCCCACCGAAAACTGATCGTCGATCACCGCCGCGCCGCCGTAGCCCACCACCACCACAATCACCAGATTGCTGACCAGAAAGATAAACGGGAACGTGTTGCGAATCGCCCGAATCGTCTTCATGTTGGCGGCCACCAGCTCGCTATTGAGCTGAGTGTAGCGATCGCGCTCCGCCTGCTCCCGCACAAAGGCCTTCACCACCCGTACCCCCAACAGGTTCTCCTGCAAGACCGCGTTGAGGTCGCTGAGCTGCTCCTGCACCTGGCGAAACAGCCGGTTGTTTTGGTTAAAGAACCGCGCCATCAGCCACCCCGCCAGGGGCACCACCGTCAGGCTAATCAGCGCCAGCCGCCAGTTCATAGCCAGGAGAATGGCGGCGATCGCCACCAGCGTCACCACGCCGCTGATCACCTGCACCAGACTGGTGCTCAAAAACGTGCGAATCTGCTCAATGTCGCTGGTGACGCGGGTGAGCAGCTGCGAGGTCTGGGCCTGGTCGTGGTAGCTAAAGCTGAGGGTTTGAATCTTGCTAAAAATCCGGTTGCGCAGATCGTAGACTACGCTCTGGGACATCGCCTCAGCGCAAAAGCTCTGGCCAAAGTTAAACAGCCCCCGGGCCAGGGCCGCCACCACCAGCGCCACCCCGCTTTGAAACACCACTGTCAAATTGTTTTCGGCAATGCCCTGGTCAATAGCCCAGCGAAACAGCTGAGGCGTGATTGCGTAGGCCGCCACCAGCAGCAGGGCGCTGACCAGCGCCCCGAACGTGAGCCAGGGGTGAGCACCAAGACGACCTAGCACTCGCGGAAGCGGCTGCCGCGCAGAGCCGTCTTGAGGTTGAGAGATCTGAATCAATCGCCTGCTCCTGACAACGTCTAATATCCAAATCCGCCTTGGGAAACCCCGATTCGAAACAGAGATCCCGCAGGGACATCGCCGTGCATGTTCGCGCAGTGAACTCTAGAACAGGGACTGGACTGGAACATTTTCCCCGGCTGAGCCCAGCGCATTGCCCAAAGCCGTTGCAGCGCGCCCGATGCATTTTGGGCTCCAAGACCATAGTAAGCCACCCTAGCGGCACAGCTGGCCAGTACCCAGGGGAGTTAGCCGCCGTCGCGGGTCAACACAGGTTTAAGACCGCTGGTTAGAACGGCCAGCGGAGGCACCTACTCTGCGCCATCCACCAGTTTTTTAAAGCGGGGGTGGTGGCGCATGCCGTCGAAGTGGGCGTCGATCTGCACCATCACCCGATACATGTAGGGACTGAGCACAAAGGTGCGGTAGAGATTTTTCAGGGTTTGCTCCAGATCGCCCGCCATGGCACAGGCGCGGGCTTTGCCGTACCAGGCGTTGGGGTTTTGCGGCTGATGGTTCAGGGAATTGTCAAAACTTTGGATCGCCTCCCCGTAGCGCCCCATCTGAATCAGCACCGTGCCCTGCTGGTTCCAGATATAGTGGGCGTTGGGTTTTTGCAGAAGAGCCTGACGCAGCACCAGCAGAGCGTCATCGTAGCGCTGTAGGCCGCAGAGGGCTACTCCCTGGTTGTAGCGGGCTCGATGATCCTGGGGATTGAGCCTGAGGCTGTGCTCAAAGCTGGCTACGGCATCGCGGTAGCGGCGCAGCTGGTTTTGGGCGGTACCCAAGTTGTACCAGGCTTTATTGTCGCCAGGGCTGAGCTGCACCGCCCGCTCCAGATGGGTGACGGCCTCTTCAAAGTGGCTGAGCTTGGCCAGGGCGTGGCCTTTGCCGTGCCAGGCGAGCCCATACTCCGGGCAGCGGGCGATCGCCTGGTTAAAGCTCTCCACCGAGGGCTCAAACTGCTTTAGAGCCGCTAAACAGAAACCGTGCAGCGTCCACACCTCGTGGTCGTCATCGTTGAGGGCCAGCACGGCCTGAAACCGCGACAGGGCTTCGCTATGGCGGCCAATAGCATAGAGAGCATCCCCCTGTCCCCGGAGGAGCTTGGCGCGAGTGAGTTTAGAGAGGGTGGCGTCAGATCCAGCAGACATTCATTCAGCAGACACCGCTCAGGGCGCTGGGTGGTAGACCTTTCCCCAAGCGTGCCCATTTCCCCAGAACGATCCCCAGGGTCGGGCGGACGGTCATACCTCAGCTTCACAACTGTCAAGCAACGGTCAGCAGGGGAATTTTGCAACTTGCGCGGTTAACCTGCGCCACTGGCTGGCGCTCAGTAGGTAGCCTCAACGCAGCGGGGGCTTTCGCCCCGCGCTGATCTCACACTTCATAGCGCCTTCCCTTCATAGCGCTTGCCTACCTACTTATGGCGCACATACTCATACAAATTTACGTACTCCTGCACCGGATGGTTCCACGAAAAGTCATACTGCATACCCTGCTGGGCAATTTGCTTAAAGATCGCCGGTTCGTGGTTCCAAATGTCAAAGGCCCGATTCATAGCCGACTCTAGAGCCACGGTATCGTTTTGGAAAAAGACAAAACCATTGCGCTCTTCCGGCCCGTGCAGGGTGTCGTAGTCCCAGTCAAAGACGGTGTTGACCAGGCCACCCACGCCGCGCACAATGGGCACCGTGCCATACCGCAGGCCGATCATCTGGGTGAGACCGCAGGGCTCAAAGTTGCTGGGCACCACAATCATGTCGGCCCCGGCATAGATCAGGTGGGCCAGCTCCTCATTAAAGCTCAGCTCCAGGTGAATGTCGGGGTTGTCGTTGAGGAAGAGCTTTTCATGCCAGAACCAGTCGTTGATGCCCTTCTCGGTGGCCGACCCCAGCAGCACAAACTGCGCCCCCCGCCCCAGGGCGTAGTACATGGCGTGGTGGACGAGATGGACACCCTTTTGATCGTCTAGCCGACCAATAAAGGCGATCAGAGGTTGGTCACTCTGGCGCAGCAGCAGGCGATCGCGCAGTTCTTTCTTGTTGAGCGCCTTATCTTCAAAGGTGGTCAGACTGTAGTGATGGGGAATGTAGCGATCCACCTCCGGGCTCCACACCTCCGGGTCGATGCCGTTTAGAATGCCCGAAAACTTGTGCTGGTTGGTGTGCAAAGTGTGCCCCAGGCCAAACCCCTGGTCGGTGTGCTGGGCCTCCCAGGCGTGGTAAGGCGATACCGTGTTGACGTGGTTAGCGTAGGTAATTCCCCCCTTCATAAAGTTGATGGCAAAGGGGTTAAAGTCGTCGCGCAGTCGGTAGGGCTGAAAGTAATACTCCGGCCGGTTGAGACCCGTCGCCGCCAAAATCTCGTTGCCGCCAAAGCCCTGGTGCTTGAAGTTGTGAATGGTGTACAGCGTGCGCTGAAACTCCATGCCGTTGTACTTGTAGATCTCAAACAGCATCACCGGAATCAGCCCGGTCTGCCAGTCGTGGCAGTGAATCACATCGGGGCGCTTGTTGCTGCGCAGCAAGAACTCCAGGGCTGCCTTGCTAAAGAAGGCAAACCGCATGGGGTCGTCATCGCAGCCGTAGTAGCAGCCCCGGTTAAAGAACATCTCCCACGACTTGGGCTCAATAAAGAAGCACAGCCGCCCGTGCACCCAGCCGCAGAGCACATCGCAGCGAATGTCAGTTCCGTACCAGGGCACCACCAGGTCGTTGTAGGCCTCGTGCAGTCCCCAAATGTGGTCGTACCGCATGCAGTCGTACTTGGGCAGAATGAGCTCGACGCAGTGGCCCCGGTTTTCTAGCTCGCGGCTGAGACCGTAGACCACATCGCCCAGACCCCCAGCTTTGATGACCGGAGCACATTCCGAAGCAATCTGCACGATATACATAGGGTCTCCCCGTCATAAAAGTTCATTTTTAATGACCCTATTCAATCAGGATGTTGGGGCAGAGGCAAGCGTCTGAGGGTAGGGAGTGGAGGAGGGTGGGGGTAGGGGAGATGGGGGGAATGAGGAGGGTGGGGGAGAGTTTTAGGGTTTTGTCGTACCCACAACATTCAAAACTCAAAATTCAAAACTCAAAACTTTTCTTCCCCACCTTCCCCACCCCCTACCCCTCACCCCCCTCCGTCTGCATCTGCTGCAACGCCTGCCAGCGGGCTTCTAACTCTTCGCGCTCCTGCTTCAGGCTGCGCTCTAGCTCCTGAATTTCGTCGCGGCGGGCGGCGGTTTCGAGGGCGCGGCGATCGACTTCCTGACTTTTAAGGGTAAGGGACTGCCGCCATCGTTCAGCGCGCTCAATTTCTTGCTCTAGAGCTTCGGGGGTAACGCCGTAGGCCAAATAGTGCTCGACTAATCCCAGTACCCAGGGGGTGGCATCTTGCACGGCCACAATCTGGTTGAGGTTATCGAGGTCTACCAGTACCAGGTTTCCCTCCTGAAAGGCGAGCAGACGGGTGGTTTCAACAATGCGCTCCGCAGGCAACAGCGTCCAGGTCGAGTCAGAGGTCTGTTCGGCCAGCAGCAGCAGCTCTGCTCCCCCCAAAAATGCTTTTTTTTGAACCTTGGCCAGGTATTGCATTGGCGATTGACTCTATACCCCTATGGCACGAGTATACCCGCTGAGCCATGGGTTTCAGAGCAGTGCTGCGGCAGAGCCGACCGCCCAGGCCCATCCCCCAGCGTTGACAGTGAGAATACGGAGCTATACCTCAGCCAGCGTACAACTTTAGATAAATAAGTAGGTTATCCCGCCGATGCCTCCGCCTGAAACCCTCGGTAAAATCGGGGTACTATACAAAGCGTTATAGTTTCCGGGAGTAACACCCAGGTTGTGTTACACATTTCCTGGAATAGCCACGGTTCGACCAATCAGAGTGCGTTATCATGTCAAACCTTGAGCAGACCATCGAACGGATGTTTGCGGCTCGCCGCCTGACCCGAAATGACCAGCAGCAGTTGATGGCCATGTTTTCCCAGCGCGATCTCAGCCCCAACGACGCCGCCTTGATCAACCGGGTTTATGAAGCGCTCAGCCAGGGGCGATTGCGCGTTGTCGATTGACCAGCCCCGTTCATTTAGATACATAACTACACAAATAGGAAATTCACAACTAGGCAAACAATTCACCAGGGCGTTTCTACGGCTGTAGAGACACCCTGCTTTTTGCTATCTCCCTCAAGCCTCTGCTGAGGCTCGATTGCAACACGGCGGCAGTGACCTTGACCTATGATGAAGTGGCTGCTTCCGTTGTGAGAGGCTGCACCGAGTTGTTGCTATGGCTCCACGCCTCACCCTTCAGACCCTGACGGCTCAACCCATCACCTCAGCGACCTTTGCCCCTTTTGGCCAGGTAATTTTTCCCAGCGCCGACGGGGCGATCTTTGGCCCGAGCGATGCCCAACTCAGGCTCGATGGCGGCATTCCCCGCTTTTACCTGATGACGTTAGAGAGCAGAGGCACCCGGTTTCGCACCATTACTCGGCACCAGCGCTGCACCCAGTGCCTAGGAGCGCTCGGGGGTAAAGACTGGCTGATGGCGGTAGCCCCGGCCAGCGCCGCTGCCCGGCCCGACCCCAGTAAAATTTGCGCGTTTCACATTCCTGGCAGCTGCTTTATCAAGCTAGAGGTAGGAACGTGGCACGCGGGGCCGTATTTTTGCCATCCCACCGTCAGCTTCTACAACCTGGAACTCAGCGATACGAATCTCACCGATCACCAGAGCTGTAGTTTGGCCCAGGACTTTGGGCTGGAGTTTGAGATCGCAGTTGCAAACTGAGGCAGATAGTTCGGGTGCTGAGCTAGCTAGCGCTTGGCGAAGCCATGGATCCCGGCACCGCCGCCACGCTTTCAGCCACCAGGGGCGGCAGCACGTAGGCGGTGGCTTGCTTAATGGCGGGCGATCGCAGCCCGTAGGGCACCTTACCGCTGGCGGCGGCGGCGTACTGGCGACAAAACTCGACCAGGGCGGGGGCCGACCGGTGGGGCGAGAGATCGTTAAAGATAAACGTCAGCTTGCCGGGGGCGCTGAGGGCGGCGTTGCAGGCGCGATCGCAGGCGGCCATACAGCGCACCGGCTGCAGGATGATTTCCCCCTGGTCGGCTTGAGCATTCAGGCAGTCAGTAATCTGGTCAATCAGGTGCTGCCCTCCGGGAGTGTCTCCCGCGCCGGGCTCAGCCACCGGAAATTTGCACAGAGAGCAGACAAACAAAGTGGGTTGAGTCATCGGGTTCGAACTATAGGTGAACGGGCTCTGTCAACCGACCCTGCCGCTTGACCGGCTGACAAAACCGAGGAATTAAGGGTTTGGGGCGAGGATAAACTCGGCCTGGCGCGTCTGGGACGGATGGCTGCGCGAATCGCCCATCTGGCGCGAGCACTCCGGCGGCGGCACTGCCCAGCCCTTCAGGTAACTGATGCAGGGACGCGAATCACCAATTAGGAGCAAGATTGCGTCTTGAGCAGGGTTGTAGGTTGCTAGGGCCTCTGCCACAGCGGGCCACTGCTCGGGGGCTAGGCCAAGGGCGTGCCCGCAGGCAGCCCAGTCCCGTTCCGGCACAAAGCGAGCGCTGTAGGAAACCGCCGTGCGGCTCCAGTCCACTGTGGCGGTGCTGGCGTAGACTTCGCAGCGCACCAGGCCCCGACCCTGCTGCAAAAAACCCTGCCAGGCAATGTGGCCCAAGGGCAGCCAGTATTCGCGAATAAACAGCGGCTGCCAGTCGCCAAGGGAGCCCTGCCAGACGCTAGCGTCTGTAGGCACAGCCACCGCCGATGAGTTGGGCAGGATGCGGCAGCAAAAAATGCGATCTAGGGGGACGATGCCCTAGAGCAAACCAAAGACTATTCATGATCACCTGTACCTCGCAGATGGAAATTGGAGTGGGCATCCATCGGCGGGCATTCTGACTCAGAGAATTTTGGATTTTGGGTTTTAAATTTTGGAGGCATACTCTCCAAAATCGCCAATCTAAAATCTAAAATCGCCTTACAGCTGCGGGACAGTGGCAGATTTGCGCTGCGCTTTCCCCGTTTCCTTTAGCGGCTGACCCCCGCTAAAACCGATAGAGCTGCATCCTAACACCTCAGGGGGCAGCCAACCGCAACGAATCGTTGCAGCTTTAGCCCACGTAAGCGACGGGGGATAAGCTTACGGGGCTACCGCTCTTGGGGAGCCTGGCGGCGACGGTAGGCATCCATATAGACGACGTTGTCGCCGGCCCGGTAGTCGCCGTGCCTCGCCAGCAGACCCGACGCTTTGACCTGCTTGGCCATGGCCACAGTCAGGGTTGAACCGGCCTCAGGCGGCACCAAAAGCTGCTTGAAGCTGACGTTGATTTCGGTACCGAGAGCCCAGTCTAGCTGGCGCACCCAGCAGCGATCGCGATCGCACCGCACTACTACAAAATCGGGTATGTGGTCGTCTTGACCCTTGAGGCGAACCCGTGACCCTGGCCGAATCGTTAAGGAAGCCATAGCGCTGCACCTGAAATAGGCTAGCCGTTATAGATCCAACAATAGTTCATTTGAACTGATATTTAAACCAAGAATTCACAAAAGATTAATTTATAGTTTTATTTTAAGGGATGTTCCTCAACTTTGGGGTTAACCCCTGACGTTGGCGGGTTAACGCTAGATTTAGATTGCCAAACTGGCTGACTCTCCAGGGCTGGTGTGCTGTGGCAGACTAAAGAGGTCGTTGGCTTTGGTTGTCTATGCCCCCTCAGACCGCCCTGTTACCCCTGGCTACGGTGCTTCGGCAGCGCCGCGATCGCCTGGCCGAGATCTATCCGGGGCCAGTGGTGCTGTGGGCGGGGCAGGCGGTGGCGCGCAACTTTCCGGCCAACACCTATCCCTTTCGGGCCAGCAGCCATTTTTTGTACTTCGCGGGCCTGCCCCTGGCCCGCGCCGCCATTCACCTGGCCGGGGGGCAGCTGACGCTGTTTATGGATGACACGTCCCCTGAGGCAGCCCTGTGGCACGGGCCGAGCCCCAGCCGAGATGCGATCGCCGCTGAAATTGGAGCCGACGCCGCCTATCCCTACCAAAACCTAGCGCCCTACCTGGCCGACGCCGCGACTCTGCCCTCTCAAACCGATACTGACTCCCCGGACAGTGCCGCGCTGATCAAAGCCCTGGTGGCCCTGCGGCTGTACCACGACGACTACGCCCTAGAGCAAATTAAACAGGCAGCAGCGGTTTCGGTCGCCGCCCACCAAGCCGGTATGGCCGCCACCCCTGGGGCCACCACCGAAGCCCAGGTGCGGGCCGCCATGGAGCAGGTGATTGTGGGCCAGGGCATGGCCTGCGCCTACAACAGCATCGTCACCGTCCACGGCGAAGTGCTCCACAACGAGCAGTACCACCACCCCCTCACACCGGGCGACCTGCTGCTGGCCGACGTCGGGGCCGAGGCCCCCAGCGGCTGGGCCGCCGACATTACCCGCACCTGGCCCGTGGCGGGGCGATTTACCCCTGCCCAGCGCGACATCTACGACCTGGTGCTGGCGGCCCACGACGCCTGCATTGCCGCCGCTGGCCCCGGTGTTGAGTACCGCGCCCTGCACCTGCTGGCCTGCCGCACCCTGGCGGCGGGGCTGGTTGACCTCAATGTGCTTCGAGGAGATGCAGATGCCCTGGTGGAGCGCGATATCCATGCCCTGTTCTTTCCCCACGGGGTGGGGCACCTGCTGGGGCTAGATGTCCACGATATGGAAGATCTGGGGGATGTGGCGGGCTACGCACCGGGGCGATCGCGCAGCGATCGCTTTGGGCTCAAGTTTCTTCGCCTCGACCGGCCCCTGGCGGCCCGCATGGTAGTCACCATTGAGCCTGGCTTTTACCAGGTGCCCGGCATTTTAGGCCCGGCCCGGCGGTCGGGCCAGTACGACGACGCCGTGAACTGGAGCCGCTTAGCGGCATTTCAGGACGTGCGCGGTATCCGCATTGAAAACGACGTGCAGATCACCGCGACGGGCTGCACCGTTCTCACCGCCGCCCTGCCCACCCGTGCCGACGCCATTGAGGCCCTGGGGGGGTAGCCCCTGACGCAGCTAGCCTACCCCCTAGCCATCGGAGTTTACAAAGTCTTAGGCTTTGTCAAACTGTTCATCCCTCTGGGGGCTGATATGATGCTAATGAGCAGTTTTTTAGACCTTTCCTATGGATTCTGTCGATCTAGCGCCCCAGGCTCAGCCCAACCTCCGGGTCGGCCTAGGGCGCGTGCTGATTGTGGAAGATGAAGAACTGATTCGAGAAACAGTGGCCCTCGGCCTGGCCGAAGAAGGATTCGACATTCTCATCGCCGCAGACGGTCTAACGGCGCTCGACATGCTGGGCGGTACGTCGGCTTCGAGCCGCACCAACCGGCCCGAGATCAACCTTGTGGTACTCGACCTCATGCTGCCGGGCATGAACGGGCTCGACCTCTGCCGCCTGCTGCGTCACCAGGGCATTGACGTGCCCATTCTGGTGCTGAGCGCCAAGGGTACCGAAACCGACCGGGTGGTAGGGCTTGAAATCGGGGCTGACGACTACTTGACCAAGCCCTTTGGCATGCGGGAATTGGTGGCCCGCTGCCGGGCGCTGCTGCGACGGCAGCGGGGGAAGGCCAACCTTGAAAAAGACAACGTCCTCAGGTTTGAAGACATCCTGCTCCACCCCCAGGAGTGCCGCGTTTTTCTCAAGGGTGAAGAGGTCAGCCTTTCCCCCAAAGAATTTCGAATTTTAGAACTGTTCATGACCCAGCCCCGGCGAGTGTGGTCGCGCGACCAGATCATCGACCAGGTCTGGGGACACGATTTTATGGGCGACAACAAAACCGTAGACGTGCACATTCGCTGGATTCGCGAGAAGCTTGAAGTCGACCCCAGCCATCCCCAGTACCTTAAAACCGTGCGGGGCTTTGGCTACCGCCTGGGCTAGATGTTTCGACTACCGGCGGTCTGGGCCTTTATTAACAACTGCGGAGTGTCTACTTCACAGGACTTTAACTTCAGCAACAAATAAACCGAGTCCCTATTTTCTCGTTTAGGCTTAGGGGGTGGGGGTTCAGGCTCGGCTGCGCGTCAAGGTCTAGGTCATGGCCGTAGGCTGTGGAAGAATCTGCCTATTTTGAAGCCTTAGATCGGGTAGAACGCTATGCCGCTCACCATCTTGATTGCGGAAGACGACGAGGGCACTCGCCTTTCGCTGTGCGACTACCTTGAGCTTGAGGGCTACTCCGTGCTGATGGCTAGCCACGGTGAAATGGCGCTGAGCCAGGTGTTCAGCCACCAGCCCCAGCTCATCATCACCGACATTGGCATGCCCGGCCTCGACGGCTTTGCCCTGGTGCAGAAGGTGCGGCAGTATCCCGCCTTTCGGCTGCTGCCGGTAATTTTTCTGACGGCCCACAACCAGACCCAGGATCGAATTCGGGGCTACCAGCTGGGCTGCGACCTCTACCTGCCCAAGCCCTTTGAGCTCCAGGAGTTGGGGGCAATTGTGCGAAATTTGCTGGAGCGATCGCAGCTGATTCAGTCGGCGTGGATTCAGCAGGTGGCCCTGACCACCGCCCAGCAGCGGGCGATGCAGACCAGCGAAGTCAGCGACGAGATCGCTCCCTGGGCCGCCGATCCCACAGATTTAGTGACCGACTTTACCGCTCGGGAGCAGGACGTGCTCACGCTGCTATCGGATGGGCTGTCAAACGCCCAGATTGGCGATCGCCTGTTTTTAAGCCCCCGCACCGTTGAGAAATACGTCAGCAGCCTGCTGCGTAAAACCGAAACCAGCAATCGCTCTGAGCTGCTGCGGTTCGCCATTAGCCACCACCTGGTGCCCTAGCCGCCCATCGATCCGGCGGGGTTGCCCCCGGTCTTGTCTAGCGAGATAGCCCGGCCCGCTGGCTGAGGTTAGAGCCGTTTGATGGGTGAAAAACTATGGCGCGGTTGACTATGACACGCTTACTGACCAAGACAATTCTGGGGCTAACCCTGGTGTCGTTGTCCGCCTGTCAGCCGTGGAGGGTTCAGCCTGAGGTTCAGCCCCCCAGCGACATTCCCGCCGCGCCCAGTCAGCCTACCGACGCTCTGGTGATTCCGGGAGAGCGGGTCGGCCCGATTACTGCCCAAACCAGCCGCGCCGATCTAGCCGCTCGCTACGGCGAGGCCGCCCTCCGGGATGGTCCCATTGCCCTGGGCGAGGGCACGACCGAACCTGGCACCGTGGTGAATGAGGGGTCTGACCAGCAGTTGGCCGTCGTCTGGCAGGATGCGGCTCAGATCCATCCACGGCTGATCAAAGACTTTGGCCCCGCTTGGCAAACCCCTGAGGGGCTGGGAGTAGGCGTTCCCTACGCCGCCCTACAGGCTGCCCTGGGCGACTTTGAACTCTACGGGTTTGCCTGGGACTACGGCGGCACCCTGGTGCTGGAGGATACCCAGCTAGACCACTACGATGGCGCGCTGTTGCTGCGGCTGGCCCCCTCGGAGCGGGCGCTGACGCAGCACCCCGAGGCCTACCAGGCGGTGATGGGCGACGGGCTATTTGCCAGCAAAAACCCCAACCTAGCGGTGCTCGATCTATCGATCAACGAAATGGTGGTATTTATGGACGCGGCCCCTTAGAGCATCCCACCTCAAGAGCATCCCACCTCAAGAGTATCCTTGCCAAGGGCGCTGGCTCGGCCTGCTGGGCCGCTGCACCGGCAGCCCCGTCAGTCTCTAGTGAACATACATGCAGTGGAAACATGCTTAGCCCGACAGTCCGCTCCGGGTGGGGTACTGCCGCAGCAGGCTAAACATGACCTGTCCGTTAAAGCTGCGGGGATCCATACGGTTGCCCGAGCGATCGACCGCCTGGTGGGTCGTAATGCGGCGATCGGGGATGGTGGTTTGAGCCAGCAGCCAGGCCAAAGAGGCGTACTGAGCCTGGGTATAACCGCTGTGGCTGCGACGGTTGTTAAAGCCATCGCCGGGGGTCTCCAGGGCCACGTGGTAGGCAAAGTTGTTCACCGATGGGGGAAACGCCGCATTTGTACGCACGGTCTCCGGGCCGTTGGGGCCATCAAATACTGAGTTGCCGGCTCCAAAGGCTCGCTTTTCGGGGGGCACAATGTAGTACACCGTGCCGTCGCGACCGATCAGGGCGTGATAGCTGACCTGGTCCTGGTCGCGGGGATGCCGGGTACGAAATAGGTTGAGAGCACTCTGGGCCGACCCTACGGTCTCGTGCAGCACGGCAATAAAGTCGTTGCGCACCACTTGCCCGTTGATATCGGTGAGAAAGCGATCGCCGTAGTTGGTGGGGTCGGCCAGGGCCGTCACCTGACGGGGCTGAGCGGCCTGAGCCAGCTCTGGCGCTGGGGTGGCAAAATCGGTAGGGCCTCGCTGAGCCGCTTTGAGGGGCTGGAGCGTGGCCGCCGCCGTGGTACGCATCGGCGGTAGCCCGCTGACGGTCTGCTGAGGTTGTAGGGGGCCTGCGGCCTGGGCCGGGCTGAGCCCCAAACCTAGCAGCACCATTAGCAAGCCTCCCAACCCTATCCAAATCCAGCGACGAGCCACGGCAACCTCCGGGGTGCATTGTCAAGCTATTTTGTAGCGCGAAATGGGCCCAATGAAAGCTCATTCTGCAAAGAAAGCCGCAGGCCAGCGTGAAATTTTCAAGAGGCCCAGCGATCGAGGGCCCGCTGCCCCCCCCAGCGGGCCACAATTTCGTCGTCGTAGCTGTCGGCAATGCGAATGACGGTGGTGACTGAGTGGTTCAGCTCCAGGCGATCGCAGGTTTCGCCCACCAAACTGTGTTCAAACACAATGTCATCTTCGGCATCGTAGGCAAAGCGGCCAAAGTAGATGCCGTTGTTTTCCCGCAGCAGGTAGTAGCTGAGTTCGGGGGTAAGGTCAATGGCGGTGACCACGTAGGCCCGCGTAGTAATCAGACTTTCGTGATCGTGCCACGGCACCACTCGGGTCGAGGCCACCGCCGACCCGAGATTGACAATAAAGAGGGGTTCATCCTCAAACACCACCAGCGCTTCGCCAAATAGCTCATGCATCCAGGGCAAAATACGATGGTAGACCGCCGCCTGGCCAGGGGTTCTAAACTCCATACAACACTCGTCGAGGTGCGAACAGCAGAGCCTTAACCGTGGAGCCAAGGCCCTAACAGATTATCCCTAGAGCGCCCCAAGGAAAAGTCGTAGATCCATTGTCTCACCCTTGCTTTAGAAAGCCGAGGCGATCGCGGCGGCCCTGTAGCCAAAACACCGGGGGCAATGGCAGCACTTGCGGTAGGCTTTGGATGGCTATCCCTGTTCCCTCCGTAACGCCTACCCCGTTATGTCTATGGCCTGCATAATCTTTACCGACCTCGACGGCACTCTGCTCAACGGCGAAACCTACGCCTACCAGGCCGCTCTACCCACCCTGGCCCAGTTGACTGAGCAGGGTATTCCCGTGGTGCCAGTCACCAGCAAAACCCGCCAGGAAGTGGCCCAGCTGCGCCACGACATCGGGCTGCGTGACCCCTTTGTAGTCGAAAACGGCAGCGCCATTTACCTGCCCACCGTCCCCACGCGCTTTGCCCTGCCACCGGGCGACGATAGAGACGGTTACCGCATTCTGCAACTGGGCTGCAACTACGTCACCGCCAGGGCCGGACTCAAGGCGATCGCCCAGGATCTGGGCCGTCCCCTCAAGGGCTTTGGCGACTGGACCGTAGATCAGGTGGTACAGCTCACCGGGCTGTCGCCGGAGGAAGCCAAGCAGGCCAAAGCTCGCGAGTTTACCGAACCCTTCATGACGCCCAAAAACGTGCCCCCCGAGCGGCTGCGCGCCGCCGTTGAGGCCATGGGATTTCGGGTGGTGATTGGCGATCGCTTCTCCCATCTAATTGGGGCTGGGGCCGGCAAAGGGCCAGCGGTTCACCAGCTCGTACAGCTCTACCGGGTTGCTAACCCCGACATAGCGACCGTCACGACCATTGGGTTGGGCAACAGCCCCAACGACCTCGACATGCTCGACAACGTCGATTACCCCATTGTGCTCCCCGGGGCCCACGGCCCCCATCCCCTCCTGGCCGACCGGGGCTGGCCAATCGCCCCCGCCGCCGCCCCAGAGGGATGGGCCATGGCCGTCGCCGCAGCTATGGCTGCGGCACCGCTGTGACAATGGCCAAGGCTATTCAGCCTACATGGATGTTTGAAGCTCTTGTAAACCCGCCCGAGGGAAGTCCATGGGGCGGGCCAGGTTCCGCTAGGGTACCTACTAGCCCAGACCAGCGCCACAGCCCGGCCATCTGGGCAACCTAGCAGCAATGACTAAGTCGGGATGGGTTAGGAGTATATGAACGCAAGTCTAGGTGGCCTGATCACAGTATTGCTCGCGGCTTTGCCGCTCCTGCTGCTGATCACCTCAGTTTTTTTTGCCCTCGAATGCCTGGGAGCCCTGCCGGGGACTGCCCCCGCCGCTGAACCGGCCGCTGAACCTCCCCTGCCAGACAACCTCTCCCTGGCGGTGCTGATCCCTGCCCACAACGAAGCCGAGGGGATTGTCGCCACCCTAGAGGCCGTCCTGCCGCAGCTGCGCCCCGCCGATCGCCTAGTAGTCATCGCCGACAACTGCACCGATACCACCGCCGAGGTCGCCCGCCAGGCCGGAGCCACCGCCGTTGAGCGCCACCATCTCACCCAGCGGGGCAAGGGGTATGCCCTTGACTTTGGCCTGCGCCATCTGCAAACTCACCCACCGGATGTTGTCGTTTTTGTCGATGCTGACTGCGATCTACGTCCCCACAGCCTGGCCGCTTTAGCCAGCCAGGCCCACCGCACCCAGCGTCCAGCCCAGGCCATCTATCTGATGGAAAAATCTCCCAGTCCGGGGCTCAAGGACGGCATTTCAGCCTTTGCCTTTAAGGTGAAGAACTGGGTGCGCCCCCTAGGGCTCTACCGCCTGGGTCAGCCCTGCCTGCTGACCGGCACCGGTATCGCTCTACCCTGGGATGCCGCCACCGCCGTCAGTGTTGCCAGCGGCCACATCGTCGAAGACATGAAGCTGGGCCTCGATCTAGCCCTGGCTGGCTACGGGCCTCGGTTTTGCCAAAGCGCCTGGGTCACCAGTCGGCTGCCCAGCGGTAATCAGGCCGCCACCACCCAGCGCACCCGCTGGGAGCACGGTCATCTTCAGGTGCTGAGGGAGTACGTCCCCCGGCTGCTGGGTCAGGCCCTGCGCCAGGGACGCGTTGACCTGCTGGTTTTGGCCCTCGAGCTCGCGGTGCTGCCGCTTTCGCTCCAGGTGATGGCGACCGTGGCGATCGCCGCCCTGGCCCTGACTGCGGCCCTAGCCGGGCTCAGCTGGCTGCCCGCCTACCTTGCCCTCGGCGCGCTGCTGGCCCTCAGCCTTGGGGTCAGTCTGGCCTGGGTTGGCTACGGACGCAGCGATCTCTCCCCCGCCGATCTGCTGGCCATTCCCCTCTACGTACTCAACAAAATTCCGCTGTACTTCAAGTTTTTAGTCAAGCCCGAAAAGACCTGGGTGCGCACCGAGCGCGACGGGTAGGGCGTGGGCCAACGACTGAATACCGAAGCCGCTACCCCAGAGAACTGCGCAGCGGTGAAAGTCTGTGCTGTCATCCCTTCAAAGGCTGGCCCCCCAGGGCGGTGTCTCCTTTATGGTTGGCAATATCTTGTCGCCCTCTCCTCATAAAAGCGCTGAAAAATCTCGCTGGTTTTCAAAGCAATGGTGAGGGACAGCGCTGTGGTGATAGGCCTTGGGTACCCTACAGGTACCCTTGAGGGGTGCCACCCCCCACCAGCCCCACCCCATGAATCTGCGCCATAAAACTCTGCTGCTGACCACACTGCCCCTGCTGGGGCTGATGGCGATTCTCTACGGCAGTTTTTCCGTCATTTTGCAGCGCAGCTACGGTCGCCTTGAGCGGCAAGATGCCCAGCGCAACCTGCAACGGGTCGAAGAGGTGCTAGCGGGGGATCTGGCCCAGATCCAGAGCCTTACCGAAGACTGGGCCGCCTGGAACGACACCTACGCCTTTATTCGCGACGGCAATGCCAACTACGTTGAATCGAACCTCAGCAAGTACGCCTTCGAGAGCCTTCAGCTCAACCTGGTGGCCTTCGTCAACCTCGACGGTGACATCGTCTACGGCACGGGCTACGACCTAATCAACCGCACCTTTTTGCCCCTGCCCCCCGGCCTGGTTCAGCAGCTGACCCCGACTAGCCCGCTGATGCAGTTTGAGCACCTGGCCTTCCACCACCAGGGGTTGATGGTGGTGGAAGGCGACCTGATGCTGGTGATTGTGGAGCCAATTTTGCGCAGCGATGCCACCGGCCCCGCCCGGGGTGCGCTGCTCATGGGGCGTACCCTTAGTCCTGGCGTTGTAGAATCTCTGGCCCAGCGCACCCGGCTCAACCTCCAGCTCCATCCCGTCACCCCAGCCGCCCTGCCGGAGACGCTGCGCCCCGTTCTCGCCACCCTCGAGGCAGATGGCGACCCGGCGGCAAGGCCCACCCTGATCCGCCCCCAGGACGCCAACACCCTGGCAGGCTACACCCTCTGGCCCGACCTCTACGGCATTCCCCAGGCGCTGCTGGAGGTCAAACTACCCCGCGATATCTATCGGCAGGGGCAGGTGAGCCGCCACTACCTCGGCTGGTCGCTGTTGGGCTCGTGTCTGGCCTTTACCGGCGGTATGCTGCTGCTGCTAGACCGCGTAATTCTGCGTCGGCTGCTGGGACTCAGCCAGCAGGTACAGCACATTGGCCGCTCTAACGACCTCAGCCAGCGGGTGCCGGCGCAGGGCAGCGATGAGCTGAGCGACCTGGGCAACCAGATTAACGACATGCTGGGGGAGCTGCAAATCAGCAATGAGAAGGTAGCCCAGGAACAGCAAAAGGCTGAGCAGCTTTTGCTCAACATTCTGCCCGCTGCGATCGCTGGCGAGCTGATGCAGACCAAGGCGTCCATTCCCCAGCACTTCGATGAGGTGACGATTCTGTTCGCCGACATTGTCGGTTTCACCAGCCTGTCGCACCACCTGTCGCCCATCAAGCTCGTCGCTCTGCTCAACCAAATTTTTTCGGCCTTCGACAGTCTGGCCGAACAGCTCGATTTAGAAAAAATCAAAACCATTGGCGATGCCTATATGGTGGCGGCGGGGCTGCCGACCCCGCGAGACGATCACGCGGAGGCGATCGCCGAAATGGCCCTGGCCATGCAGCAGGTCACGGCCTCCTTTCAGGCTGAGTCGGGGGAACCGCTGGAAATTCGTATTGGCATCAATACTGGCGTGGTGGTGGCCGGGGTCATTGGCACCAAGAAATTTATTTACGATCTCTGGGGCGATGCGGTCAACGTCGCCAGCCGGATGGAGGCGTCTAGCGAGCCAGGCCAGATTCAGGTCACCGCCGCCACCTACGAGCGACTCAAAGACAGCTACCAATTCGAGCGGCGGGGCAGCATTGCCATCAAGGGCCGGGGCGAAATGGAAACCTACTGGCTGCGCGGACATCGCCCCGAAGCCCTGTTCTGCGCGCTCCGCCGGGGAGGCATTCAACCCAGGGCTCGCTAGTCCACAACCGGCGACAGCGGCGCACTCAGGGCTCTGCGGCGGCAGAACCCTGAGCACAAAAAACTGACGCTGAGACTATCCCAAGCGGCCCAGCCGCAGCCCCTAGCAGAGAACGCAAAAACTTAGTAAGCGGGTAACGCGATTCGAACGCGCGACATTCACCTTGGCAAGGTGACGCTCTACCACTGAGCTATACCCGCATTAAAAACCAGAGTTGGGAGTGACCGTTTCGCTGGTTTTGACTTTATCTAGAATCTCAAAAAAGTGTGCCTATGTCAACATTTTTTTGAGTTTTTTCAGGGAAACTTGAGCCCTAGACCGGGTCGGCATCGGGAACAACCACAGCCTGGGTTGCCACCGGCATGCCAGGGCCCAGGCGGGCTGAGCCGTTGCCAGCACCACTGCCCATGGCCGAGTGGATCTCCCCCATCAGACTGGCCATTTCCAGAGCGCTCATGGCGTAGTCCCAGCCGTGGTTGGCCTTAATACCCGCCCGCTCTAGGGCCTGCTGTAGCGTGTCGGTGGTCAGCACCCCAAAAATAATCGGCACCCCGGTCTGAAAACCCGCCGCCGCTACGCCCTTGGCCACCTCCGCCGCCACGTAGTCAAAGTGGGGAGTTGAACCGCGAATGACGGCTCCCAAACAAATGATCGCGTTGTAGCGACCGCTAAGGGCCAGCTGCCGAGCCACCAGCGGAATTTCAAAGCTGCCGGGCACCCAGGCGTAGTCAACCTGGGTGCCCTCGGGGTTGACGTCTACACCGTGGCGCTTCAGGCAATCTTGGCAGCCCTCCAGCAGTTTACCCGTGACTAAATCGTTAAATCGGCCTAGCACAATGGCAAATCGCGGAGACCCTGTGGAGACTAACGTGCCTTCAAAAACCGCCATAAGTATGCTTGTCTACACCACAAAATAGTTGAGGCCGCCCACGACCACGACCAGAGCGCCCCAGATCACAGAGCCAAACAGGATCAGGCGCTTAGACTGATCCCAGTCCTGGGGGGAAGCGTAGGCCACAGGCACGTAAACCACCAGCACAAAGGAAATCAGAACCAGGGCAAACAGCGCGAGTTGAAACAGAATTACCATGGGTTTATATTTGCTCTCTCAAACACAGCAGCGGAGACGGCGGTGAGCAACCTGATCAATAGCCCAGGCTAACAGCCACACTATCCTAACCAGTACGCTATCAGAAAGCGGCCCCGCCGGAAAGTATGGTGGCCCTAAAAGTACGGCTCCCCATGGCCCCAACTCTATGGATCTCGTCCTCTGCCACACCACCGCCGACTTTGACACCCTGGGGGCTGCCGTAGGCCTGGCGCGCCTGCAGCCGGGGCGGCGCATTGTGCTGACCGGGGGCTGCCATCCGACGGTACAGCGGTTTTTGGCCCTTCACCGCGATGAGTACCCGCTGATTGAGCGGCGGGCCGTTGACCCTGGCCAGATTCGCCGCCTCATCCTGGTGGATGCCCAGCAGCGCGATCGCTTTGGCCCAGCAGCCGACTGGATTGCCCTGGCCGAACGCAACCAGGTGCCCATTGAGATCTACGATCACCATCCCATCGGTGACGCAGCGGTGCAGGCCCCGGAGACAACCATCGGGGCGGTAGGAGCAGCTACCACCCTGGTGGTGGAGTCCTTACAAACAGAAAAGATTGAGCCCAGCGTTGCGGAAGCCACGGTCATGGCCCTGGGTATTCACGTCGATACCGGATCGCTGCTGTACGACGGGGCTACGGCGCGGGATGCGGCGGCCCTGGCCTGGCTGATGGCCCATGGGGCAAGCCTTCCAGTTATTGCCGACTTTGTGGAACCGGGGCTGAGCCGCACGCTTCAGGGGTTGTTGACCGAGGCCATGGCCTCCCTTCACCGTGAGGCCGTGGGGGGCCATACCCTGGCCTGGGTACTGCTGCCGGTCGATGGCTATGTGCCGGGTCTGTCGGGGCTGGCCGAGCGGCTGATTGCCCTGGCGGATGCCGATGCGCTGCTGTTGGGGGCCTACTACACCGCAGACGCTGCCGCCAGAGACGCTGAAGCAGTCAACCGGCCCGACGGCGAACCATCCTATCGGTCGCTGCCCCTGCAAAAACTCACGCTGATTGGCCGAGCCCGAGGCCGGGTCAGCGATCGCCTCGACTGGGGCACGGTGCTGACTACCTTGGGGGGCGGTGGACACCCGGCGGCGGCCGCCGCCAGCCTCACAACGGAGAATCCGCTGAAGACGGTACAGGAGGTGATGGCGGTAGTGCGATCGCACCTGCCCCACCAGCCCACCGCCCGCGACCTGATGTCGTCTCCGGTGCGCACCATTCGCCCCGACACCACGATTCACGAGGCCCAGCGCATTTTGCTGCGCTACGGCCACTCGGGCCTGTCGGTGGTCGATGGGGGCGATCGCCTGGTGGGCATCATCTCGCGCCGCGATCTGGATCTGGCGCTCCACCACGGCTTCAGCCACGCTCCGGTCAAGGGCTATATGGCCACCGACCTCAAAACCATTGCCCCCGACACCCCCCTGAGCGAGATTGAGCACCTGATGGTGACCTACGACATTGGCCGCCTGCCGGTGCTGCACCAGGAGACCCTGGTGGGCATTGTCACCCGTACCGACCTGCTGCGCCACCTGCACCAGGGGCAGGTCTCCCCCTCTACCGCATCCGCTCTCCTGGAGCCGCCCGCTGCCATTACCCTGCGCCAGGCCCTAGGGGCCAGTCTATCCCCGGTTCTGCAAGACATTCTGCGGCAGATTAGCGCCGCTGCGGAGGAGCGGGGCTGGCACCTCTACCTGGTGGGTGGGGCGGTGCGCGATCTGCTGATCTGTACCGACTCGGTTTCGGCGGCTCTCCCGGATCTCGATCTGGTGGTCGATGGCGGCTTTAGCAGCGCGCAGGTGGGGGCTGGGGTTGACCTGGCGACCGCGATCAAAGACCGGTTCCCCGAGGTCGATCTACAGATTCACGGGCGGTTCCAAACGGCATCGCTGGTTTGGCGCAGGGAATTAGACCATCCCCTGGCCGGGCTGATGATCGACATCGCCACCGCCCGCACTGAGTTTTACCCCTACCCCGCTGCCAATCCCGAAGTCGAAGCCAGCTCCATTCAGCAGGACCTGTACCGCCGCGACTTCACCATCAATGCGCTGGCGCTGCGGCTCACCCACCCCGGGGCGGGGCAGCTGCTCGACTACTTTGGCGGGCTGATCGACCTGCGCCGGGGCACCATTCGCGTGCTGCACGCCAACAGCTTTATCGAAGACCCCACCCGCATCTATCGGGCGGTGCGCTTTGCGGTGCGGCTGGGGTTTAGCCTCGACGCCCAGACCGAGGGCTATATTCACCACGCTATGGCCAGCGGGGTATACGCCCAAATGCAGCACCAGATGCGGCGGGCCCCGGCCCTGCAGGTGCGGCTCAAAAATGAGCTGAAATACATTCTTGAAGCTCCCTACTGGCCGTCAGCGCTGGCCCTGCTCGATCAGCTGGGGGCGCTGCGCTGTCTGCACAGCGATTTGGCTATGACGCCTGAGCTAGGGCGACAGCTGCGACGCCTCAGTCGCTGGGCAGAGCACTTTGGCTGGCCTGAGCTGGGGCCGCCCTGGCTGCTGCGGCTCCAGGGGCTGCTGGCCGCTGTACCGGCTGCGGCGCGATCGCCCCTGGCCACTGACCTCCAGCTGCCCGAGCGCGCCACCGAGCGCCTGGCTCACCTCGACGCCTGGGAGCACCAGTGGCAAGCTCTTGTGGCCACCGACCCCGCCCCCAGCCAGCTCTACGCCGCCTTCAGCCAAGCGGATACCCCCACCCACCTGTTGGTCAGTGCCCGCCATCCCCGGCGGCTCGGCCCAGCCCTGTGGCGCTACCTTTTGCAGTGGGCTCCCACGGCACCGCTGATCGACGGCGAGCAGCTCAAAGCCCTGGGGTATCGCCCCGGCCCTGGCTTTAGACCAATGCTAGAGGCGCTGTTTGCGGCCCAGCTCGACGGCGCGATCGCCACCAGGGCTGACGCCAAAGCCTTCCTAGCCCAGCGCTATCCCCTGCCCTAAAGGCCCTCAATATTGGCACACCGCTACCCCCACCGGGCAGAGAACGGGGTAGAGTGGCAGAGTTATTGACCGCCGACTGCTCCTATGACCCTAGCCGTGGGCACCGCCCTGCGAAATGGCACCTATGCAATCGATGCCTGGGTGGCCGAAGACTCCATTGGCCCGGTGTACCTGGCCATGGACGTATCCCGGGGACAGTGGATTCAGATCCGAGTGTTGGGCACCCGCCACCCGGAAGCGTTGCCCGATGCCTCAGAGCGTCAGGCGTTTTATCAGTATCTCAACCGGGTCGCAGACCTTAAGCAGGCGGCATTCCCCGCTCGGCTGGGCGGTTTTGAAGAGGAGGGCGTGTGCTACCAAACCCTGGAAACGCCCCCCGGCACTTCCCTCGATCGCCTGGTCACCGGAACCACTCCCCTCTCCCCTCGCGCCACTATGGCGATCGTGCACCAGCTGATGGATGTCGCCGAAACCCTGCGTCCTCTGGGCTGGACTGGGCTGCGGTTTACCCCCGACCAGATCTGGTACGACCCCGAAAGCCAGGCCACCGCTTTTACCGGATTTGACCTGGCCCCGGCCACCGACCTTGCCCCCGCAGGCGGCGATCGCCCCAGTTCTCCCTCCGAGGCGGCCCTGGTGCGCCAGCTCACCGAGCTGCTCTACTTCTTGCTGACGGGCGAACGGGCCGAGGCCACCAGGGCTCCCCTGGCGGTAGAGGTGCGCCGTCGCCACCCGGCCCTGCCCACGACGGTAGATACAGCCCTGGCCCTGGGCAGCCCCGACCGACTCTCCACATCTCCGGAGGCCCCGTCTAGCCTAGCGGCTTGGAGGGCGCTGCTTCCCCCGGCCGAACAGCTCCCGGCTGAGCCACGGCCCAGCCCCTCGCCGCCGCCCCTCCCCCCGGCCACCGTCGTCGCCATCCCCCAACAGCGCTCCGCCAGTCCCTACCCGCTGACGCAGATTGCGCCTCCCCTGACTCACTCCGTGTCCAACCCGAGGGCGCTGGCGCAGTCCCCCGGGCGTCGTCCTACGCCAGCTTTGGCCCTAGTGATGACAGGGCTGGCGGCTACGGCCAGCGGCCTTGGCTTTGGCCTCTATGCCCGCCTTCAGCCCGCCAGTTCGGCCAGTCAGGAGCGCCTCAATCCCCAGCAGTCGTTTCCGCCCCTGCCCGACTGGAATGGCAACGACCTCTGGCAGCCCTGGAACGATGCCCCGGCCCTGCGCGATCGCCCTGACTACGGCAACACTCCACCGCCGGGGTCTGAGCCGCTGCCCGACTTCACCCCCGACCCCCAGGAGCCTGCGGCCCCACCGCCAGCCGTGCCCCGACCAGAGCCGCTCCCTGAGCCGGTGCCGGAACCCGCAGAAAATTGGGAAGACCCGGTAAATGCTCAACCCCAGCCCCAGCCCGAACCTGCCCCCCCCCTGCCCAGCGAGCCCACGCCGCCGCCAGCAGTGGAGCCTGTTCCGCCACCCCAGCCGCTGCCCGCTCCCCTGCCCGTGGAGCCCGCTCCCACAGAAGGGGCGGCACCACCACCGCTAACGGCTCCGGTGCTGCGGCCCCCCGCCCCGGCCCCCTCTTCCAGCTAAGCTGTTTTGCTGAGGGAACCAAAACTTCAGCCAATATCCGCCCAGTGCTAGAGGAATAAGGACGTTATAATTCTCTACAGTTAAGCGAATTCTGTTACATCGCCCAGTTCTTGAGGTTTGCCATGAGTAGCCCCGTGCTGCATGCATTTTACGTTGGCCGTGCCCTGGCCGATGCGGTAAATGAGCGCGCCGAGCGGTTGTTGACCGATGGCTTGAGCCTGGTGGGTAAATTTGACGCTGAGCAGCGGGAATATTTTCGCCAGTTTACAGAGGAGGTAATGGCCCGCGCCCAGCAGGCAGAGGCCGAAACCGGTGTGCCCTACGCTGAACCCACCGCTGGGGTGGGTTCGACCACCGACCTGCAGGCCACTATCGATACCCTGCGAGCTGAAATTGCCCAGGTACGGGTAGCCTTACAGCAGTATCGCGCCACATCCCAAGTTTGAAGATTGCGCTGGGTTGACTGGAGGGCAAGATCCGGTGGAGACCCTGCCCAGCTCCGGCCATCTGTAACTCTGTAACAATGCCGCCGTCCCTCTCGATCTAGGAACCTGAGTGTCTGCTGTTTCTGATTCTTCCGCATCCGCTAAGTTGCCCTCCTCCCTCAACGGCGAAGAGGACGCCTCAAACCACGATGGCCCAAACTCCATCGATGGCACCCATGGCCACCTGGATGATCTAGACGCCAGGTCTCGCCCTGAGCGGGTTGCGGCGGCTCCGCTCAGGCTGTCTGGCACCGCCAGTCTTGACCCAACCGCCGGGGAGAAGGGACTGCCTCTCCGCCAGGAATCCTACCGGTGGAACCGGGGCCGGTACTCTCGTCAGCGCCGCTTTGTTGACATTTGGAGCTTTGTGCTGCGGCTGCTGGGGGCGCGGTGGCTCTACGGCAAGGCCTGGAGCTACAGCGGCTCCATGACCCCTGAGGCCCAGGCGGCCCGGCGGCGACAGCTGGCCGTCTGGATTCGCGAGACTCTGCTTGACCTGGGCCCTACCTTCATCAAGGTGGGCCAGCTCTTCTCTACCCGAGCCGATATTTTCCCGCTTGAGTTTGTGGAGGAGCTGTCTAAGCTGCAAGACCGGGTGCCGGCCTTCAGCTACGAGCAGGCCCGCGAGATCATCGAGGCCGATCTGGGCAAGCCCATCCACAACCTCTACCGCACCTTCGATCCAATTCCCCTGGCGGCGGCCAGTCTAGGACAGGTGCACCGGGCTCAGCTGCACAGCGGGGACGAGGTCGTGGTCAAGGTGCAGCGGCCAGGGCTGCGATCGCTCTTCACCATTGACCTGTCCATTCTCAAGGGCATCGCCCGCTACTTTCAAAACCACCCCAGCTGGGGTAAGGGCCGCGATTGGATGGGCATCTACGAAGAGTGCTGCCGCATCCTCTGGGAGGAAATTGACTACCTCAACGAGGGCCGTAACGCCGATACCTTTCGCCGCAACTTTCGGGGCGAGGACTGGGTCAATGTACCCCGCGTCTTCTGGCGGCTGACCTCTTCGCGCGTGGTCACCCTGGAGTACATGCCGGGCATTAAAATTAGCCACTACGACGCCCTTGAAGCCGCCGGATTAGACCGGAAACGACTGGCTCGCCTGGGTGCCCAGGCCTACCTGCACCAGCTGCTCAACAACGGCTTTTTCCACGCTGATCCCCACCCCGGCAACATTGCCGTCAGCCTTGACGGGTCGCTGATTTTCTACGACTTCGGCATGATGGGTCAGGTGCAGCCGGTCACGCGCCAGCGGCTGATGAGCACCTTTATGGGTATCGCCCAGCGCGACGCCGAGCAGGTGATGGATTCTCTAGTAGAGCTGGGGGCGCTGGCGGAGATCGACGATATGAGCCCGGTGCGTCGCTCTATCCAGTATATTTTGGATAACTTTATGGACAAGCCCTTTGAGGAGCAGTCCATCAACGCTATCAGCGATGACCTGTACGCCGTCGCCTACGACCAGCCCTTTCGCTTTCCGGCCACCTTCACCTTTGTGATGCGGGCCTTTTCTACCCTGGAAGGGGTGGGCAAAGGGCTCGATCCCGAGTTCAACTTTATGGAAGCGGCTAAGCCGTTTGCTGCACAGCTTATGTCCAATGGCAATCCGACCGATGGGGCGAATAGCCTGCTGGGGGAACTCAGCCGCCAGGCCGCTCAGGTGAGTACCTCGGCCCTGGGCCTACCCAGACGCATTGAAGATACCCTTGACAAACTAGAGCGCGGCGATATTCGCGTACGGGTGCGCTCGATTGAGACCGATCGCGCCCTGCGGCGCATCAGCGGCGTGACGATGGCCAATAACTATGCCATTTTGGTGGGGGCATTTACGCTTTCGGCCACCGTGCTGCTGCTGTCGGAGTTTGTTTGGTTAGCAGCGGTGCCTGGGGTGCTGGCAGTGGGTACCGGCGTTGCGTTTTTGCGATCGGTGCTCAAGGTCAACCGGGCCGATCGTCTGCCCTAATGGTTTAGCCCAAGTTTGCTATGCCCGAGTTTGCTATGGTAGATCGTGTTTTCTCGGGGCTGTCAGACCCGGGCCTGCTGCGCACCAGCAACCAGGATGATTACTACATCGACCCGGAGGGGCGATTTTTTATTGTGGCAGACGGCATGGGAGGCCACGCCGGCGGGCAGGAAGCGAGCCGCCTGGCGACCGTTGCCATCAAAAACTTTTTAGATCAGCACTGGCAGGGGCCAATCGCTACGGGGCAGCTGCTGGAGCAGGCGCTGCACCAGGCCAACGCTGACATCCTCAGCGACCAGCGCCGCCACCCGGAGCGGGCCGACATGGGCACCACCGTCGTGGTGCTCACCTTCCGCGACAGCGATGCTCAGCCCTGGTGCGCCCACGTGGGCGACTCTCGCCTTTACCGCCTGCGGGGCCATCAGCTGGAGCAGCTCACCGTAGACCACACCTGGATTGCTAAGGCCATTCGGGCGGGGGAAGTTACCCCGGCCCAGTCGCGCAGCCACCCGTGGCGGCACGTGCTGTCTCAATGCCTGGGGCGAGACGATCTGAGCGAAATCGACATTCAGCCCATTGAGGTGCACAGCGGCGATCGCCTGCTGCTGTGCAGCGATGGCCTGACCGAAGAACTGTCAGACCACCTGATTGCCTCTCACCTCAAGTCGATTCGGGCCTGCGAGGCGGCGGCGACAGCCCTGATCAACTCGGCCAAGCAGCGGGGAGGACGGGACAATATCACTGTGGTCGTGGTAAATCTCTCCGCCGCCGCCGATGCTGACGGCTAAATGGCAGCGCTACCTGACCCTTCCCAGGGTCAGTCTTTCGTCGCGGTAGATTGACCTTTCAGTCGATGGCAGATAACCCAAAACGGTTCCTTATCTGCGGGTTCAGCCCGGCTTAGCCATCGCCGCCTACGCAACCAGGCCGGTAGAGCACCGCACCGCCAGCTCCCGCCTGAGCAAAGCAAAGAATCTGCCAAGAAGTTTACCTTGAGCATTTTTACTTAGCACTGGTTGCTAAAAATTGTAAATTCCCGACCGATAGATGTCGGTTCTGGGATGACTTGTTATATTCACTCGTAATGCCAAAGAGTGGATCTTTGTCAAATGATTGTTATAATTTGTAAACCAATCTGTGTTGGCCTCTGTCGGCACTGTGGTTGCAATCTATTCCAGTAGAGAAGCTGCGCGGCCAGGGTTGGGTTTCCCTCGGGAGGGCTAACCCGGTGCACGCTTCAACGGTCTGGGCTTAGCTCAGGTTCACCAATCCCTACTGGGGTGTTGTTCTCTCTCTCAGGAGCAAATCCATGAACGAACCGATGCAACTTTCTTTGGAGCAGCAGTTTAACCTGCGATCGTTTGAGACCCAGGTCGATAAGATGAGCCGTGAACAGGCCCAGCAGTTCCTGGTCAAGCTGTACGAACAGATGATGATGCGAGAAACCATGTATAAGCACTTCCTCAAGCACGAGTGGGGAATTGGGCCAAATCCTCAAATCTAGTCTCTGACGTCGTCAGCTCAGCATGAAGACGACGACCTCCCTCTCTTGCAGGATTCACGTGAATCAGGCCGGGGATGCTGGGGCGTCACCTTCGATGCTACTCGAAGCTTTATAACAAGCGGTTTTAGCGGCCATAGCAGTCGTAGTTCGACCTTTAGCGCCTCACACACACTGGTTTTTGCAAGACGCCTGCTTTAATCCGCCTGCCGAAAACATTCTTTGCCTCAGTTTCCGCAGTATTGTCTTTACAACACTTTTTTGCCGCGGCGATCGCGTCCGGGCCGCTTCAACCGTCTGAACAGACGCGCCGCTGCCATCGCCCGGTCTGGGCAGGCGGGCCATCCCTTTTACCGTCAGCCGTCGCCGTTGCCCACAGCCACTGTGCAATGGTTGCGCCAGGGTTGCGCTGGCCCAGGGGGGCGGCATAGATTTCGCTAGCGGGCTGCTCCCCAAGCCCAAGCGCCGCTCCGGCCTGCGGTTGGGGGGCTGCCAATCTAGCCTCACTCCTAGGGCACTGCTCCGGTCTAACGTTATGGTAGTAGCAAGGGCTTCCCCGGCGGCTGACCGTGGGCTGAGGGGAACTGCCGTGCCGGTTGCCAGCTTGGGCGATCGCAAACCTTGTACGCTTTGTTGCACCTGAACGGGGGACCTATGTTTCAGCGCGCGCTCATCTGTACCGACTTTACCGATGGCCTTTACCGGCTTGCGCAGTTTGTGCCAAGCCTTGCTGCTGGAGGATTTAAATCCCTGGTGTTTTTTCACAACGTCTCAGTGGATGGGGAGTGGGAAATTCCCCCCGGTAGCCCAGAACTGCTAGAGGAGCCCCGCCAGCGCTTGCAGGCGCTGCTGCGGGATGTGCCCGACGACATTGACGTGACCGTAGAGGTGCAGATGGGCCGGGCCAGCGAGAGCATTTTGCGCCTGGCCAAGCAGCACCGGGCTGATGTGATCTTTTTGGGCAGCCCCACGCGCACCCTGCTAGAGGAAAAGCTGTTTGGCAGCACCACCGCCCGCCTGGCCGAAAAATCAGCAGTTCCCATAGTTATTTTGCGGCCCCAGCTGGTGTCTACCTATACCACCGCCGAGCTAGAGCTGCGCTGTGCCCATCTGTTTCGCTATCTGCTGGTGCCCTACGACGGCACCGAGGGGGGCAAAAACTTGCTCAAAAAACTTCGGCAGCAGGTAAAAAACAACCCCCACTCGGTCTTAGAGCGGGTGCGCCTGCTGTGGGTGATCGATGCCAACGTGCGCCGAAAACTCCAGGGCGACAACCCCATCAAGCAGGCCGAACAGGAACTCGACCAACTCCAGGCGGATCTGGCGGCCCTCAATCTGGTGGTCAACACCACCATTGTGGAGGGCAATCCTCTGGAGAAAATTCTCAAGACTGCTGAAGTTCACGACATTGGGGCGATCGCCGCCTGCTCCAGCAATGCCGGCGGCATTCTCAAATGGTCAGCCCCCAGCCTGACCCGCGAAATCTTGCGGGGCAGCTGGCATCCGGTGCTATTTTTTCCCGCCTAGTCGGAGAGGCTGGAGCCGGTATCGACGTAGATCGACTCTAGCTTTTGCAGCACCTTGGCCTTGAGTTTGGTCTGCAATTCGTGGCGCAGCAGGTCGCGGCTGGTGGCGATCGCTCCCGTAGAGGGACGGCTGCGGGCCGTCAGCGCCCACTCCTGAAGCAGGCTGCGCTGGGGGTCAGAGACGCTACAGCTCAGCACGTGGGCACAGGGACGCGGGTTTTCCAGGGCAAAGAGCAGCAGTTTATAGCTGCCGGTATTGCCCAGCAGCCCGGCCATATCCTGGCCTAAAGCAGTTTTCAGATCGAGGTAGCACGGCAGCCAGCGGGCTCCGTGGGCACTGCTGTAGAGCACCGTCAGCCACAGCATCATGGGATGGGGAGCCATGGTGCAGATAAAGGTGTTGTAGCGGGTGCTTACCAGCCGCCGACTGATCTCGGCCTCGGGCATCATCGCCCACAGGGTAGCCAGGGGCCCCTGGCTGGTGGGCAGCGAGTGGGGAAACACGATCTCGGCGACGGGCTTAGCGGTGGGCCACACCGTCAGCTTACAGACCTGGTCGTCTTGTAGAGACTCGGTGGGGGCGGGCTGGCGGGTGACGGGCACCCGATTGAGAGTGGTGCCAATCCGCTGACTGATGCGAAAGCCGTTGACGTAGCGAGCCTGGAGCGGCTCTAGGCTCTGCAAAATCTCCTGAGTGCTCTGGGGGCGCTCCCCGGGGGGTTTCGCCATACAGGCCATCACCAGGTCTTCGAGCAGCTTGGGAATTTTGATGCTGCTGGCCACCTCGCCCATGCGCTTGGGCGACTGGGTCTGGTGCACTTTATACCAGCCGCCAAAGGTATGGCTGCTGGCCCGCAGAGGCAGATGGCCGGTGAGCATCTGAAACATCATCACTCCGAGGCTGTAGATGTCGGAGCGGTTGTCGAGTTCGCGGCCCTCCATTTGCTCGGGGGAGGCGTAGGCCAGGGTGCCCATAAAGCAGTTGGTCTGGTCGCTATCGACCTGCATGAGTTTGGCGATCCCGAAGTCTAGGATTTTGGCCAATTCCCCCAGGGTGGGGTCTTGGACAATCATGATGTTGCTGGGCTTGATATCTCGGTGGATGATGGGCACCGGCTCAGGCTGGGTCTTGAGAATAATGCCTTCGTGGGCGGCCTGAAGCCCCAGACAGATCTGCCGAATCAGACCCAAAAAACGGGGAATGGGCAGCGGCTGGAGGTTGATCAGGTGGCTGAGACTCTGCCCCTGGAGGTACTCCATCACGTAGAAGGGCACCCCTTCATCGCTGACGCCGTAGTCGGTAACGCGCACCACGTGAATGCTCTTCTGGCCCAGCTGGGCGCAGGTCATGGCCTCCTGCATAAAGCGATCGCGCATTTTTTCGCCGGGTAGGGTTTGGGACAGCAGCTTAATTGCCACCTTGACGCTGCCCAGCAGCAGATCTTCGGCCAGATACACCCGACCCATCGAACCCTGGCCAATGGGTTCTAGTAATTCGTAGCGGTTGGCCAATTTACAGCCCAGGTTTGAGTCAGCCATAGAAGGGGATTAGCCAATAGTCGGAGGGGGGCAGATAGCTTAGCGGGGTATGCACAGGAGCCTACGAACGGTGCCAGGAAAATTGGTTCGACCAGTCTGGGCGATCGCCGCAGCCCAGGGCAGGTTTTTCGGTAGGCAGAGCCGTAAATTGGGGTGATCACGACCTTGCTCAGCGGCCTCTAGCTAGAGATGGCGACGGGTTCGCTGCCGCCTCGCCAACTAAAATTTATCTTGGTGACGCACCCACTGTGCCCAGGGCCGAATTTAACCCGGGGTCATGGACTATAGAGCTAATATGCCCAGCTGTGTCTAAAAGGCATTGTTTCTACTGTAGTACATTCCGCCAGGAGCATTTAGAGTGCTGGCCACGGCGCTGTTTAGATCCCCGGCAAGGGCGTGCTTTGCAGGTGGAGCGTTGCCTCCATGGCGCTGGTCAGGTAGTGCCCGGTCATAATGCCGCTGGAGAGGTGATAGCGATCGCTATCGAGGCGGTAGAGGGTCTCAAATCCCGTACGGCGCTGGCGATCGCCCAGGGCCCAATAGCGCTGAATAATAGAGTCGGGGGCCACCCAGCCCTCGCCCTCCACGCGGCCCAGCAGGCTGTGCTGGAGCACAAAGGTATACTGACAGTCGCCGCTGGTCAGCCGACCACGATACTGAAGCGCCATCTCGTGGGGCTGGGTATCGGGCAGCATCAGCTTCATCACCATGGTGAACCAGTCGTCGCGGCTCCAGGCCACCAAAATTTTCCCTTTCACCGGGGTAGGCAGGCGATCGCGCTCCATCCAGTTGCCCTGAAGCGTCCATCGGCCAGGCTCAATTAAAAAGCTATGGTCCACACAATGCTCCCTCAGCCCTTGACACGGCCTATGACATCCCCTGCGACATCCCCTGCGACATCTAGGGTGTCGTCGCCGATGTCCGCCGTGGCCCGCCGTCTTCTCTCCTATGCTTCTCAAGCATACGCCCTATTGCTCAGACTGGGGCATGGGTCGGGGCAACCCCCAACCTAGGGCAGCGGGGGCACCGAACTGCTGTGCCCGAGCACCACCGCACGAGCGGCCCCAGTGACCGAGGGCAAATTGCCGGGGAAGCCCTGGCGATGCCAGTAGCCCAGTACCGCAAAGGCGATCGCCTCTTTGTAGCTGGCCGACACCCCCACGGCATCGGTGGGCTGCACCGGAATCTCGGGCAGATGGGCCTGGAGGCGCGCCATCAGCACTGGGTTATGGCTGCCGCCGCCGCTCACCAGCACACGGTCGGGCAGGGCGGGCAGAAAGGTACGGTATTCCTGGGCGACCGAGACCGCCGTGAATTCGGTCAGGGTGGCCACCAGATCGTCAGGCGACAACCCCTGCCCCTGGGCGGCCTGGCGACACTGGTTGAAGAACTCCCAGCCAAACAGCTCGCGCCCGGTAGATTTTGGCGGCGGTTGGGTGAAGTAGGGATGCTCAAGCCACCGCTGGATCAGCGACAGGCAGGGGGTGCCCTGAGCAGCCCAAGCGCCATCGACATCGTAGGGGAGCGTGCCGCCTGAGAGGGTGTGCACGGCAATGTCAATCAGAGAATTGGCCGGCCCTGTATCCCAGCCCAGCACCTTGGGGGCAGGGGTCTGGCGAGTCCAGGGGGGCAGGTAGGCAACATTGCCGATGCCGCCCAGGTTTTGCACGCAGCGCCCCTCGGTGGGATGGCTGAGCAGGCAGAGATCGACTACCGGGGCCAGCGGTGCCCCCTCACCCCCGGCGGCGATATCGGCCTGGCGAAAGTCGCTCACCGTGGGCAGGCCGGTGGCCTGGGCGATCGCCACCCCCCGCCCCAGCTGCACCGTGTAGGCTAGCCGCGCTGGCCCCTGCTCAGGCGGCACCGGGCGACCCACCGGGCGATGAAACACCGTCTGCCCGTGGGAGGCAATCAGATCGGCGGGGCCAGCCTGGGCGATCAGCGCCCGGGCCGCTGCCGCAAAGGTCTGGGCCACCCGGTCATCGAGGGCGGCCAACCGGTCGAGGGCGATCGCCTCCCCCGCGCACAGAGCCAGAATTTGCTGGCGCAGATCGGCGGGGTAGGGGTAGGCGAGCCCCGCAATTAGCTCCACCGTCAGGTCGTAGCCCTGCCCGTCTAGCTCGACGAGGGCGGCGTCGATGCCGTCTACGGAGGTGCCGCTGATCAAACCAATTACGCGCATGGGGTTAACTCGCAGGGCTATACCGGTAGACGCTCTAAACCTTTGTTGCTGCCAATCACCACCATCAGCCCCCCCGCCTTGAGCCGGGTGACAGGGCTGGGGTTGATTTCAAACTGGTCGGGGTCGTTGTCCTGGCTGATGGCCAGCAGGGTGAGTTCGTAGCGGTTGCGCAGATCGAGGTCAACGATGGTTTTTTGATCAAAGGCCTGGGGCACGATGATCTCGGCAATGCAGTGGTTGGGGTCGATCTCAAAGCGATCGAGAATGCCGGGGGAGGTGAGGGAGCGGGCCAGCTCACAGCCCATCTCGTGCTCGGGAAACACTACGTGGTCGGCACCAACGCGGTCGAGCAGCTTGCCGTGGATCTCTGACGAGGCCTTGGCCACGACGTTTTTGACCCCCGCCTCCTTGAGATTCAGGGTGGTGATAATGCTTTCTTCCACGTAGTTGCCAATTGCCACAATCACCGTGTCGAAGTCGGTAATGCCCGCCTCACGCAGGGCCGAAGGCTGGGTGGTGTCGAGCTGCAGGGCGTGGGCCGCAATCTGATCGGTGAGGGCCTGGCTGACCCGACGCTCGTCGGTGTCGGCGGCCAGCACCTCGTAGCCCAGGTTGTTTAGGGTGCCACACACCGCCCGGCCAAACCGCCCCAGACCAATGACGGCAAACTGGCGATTGGGCGATCGCATTTTGCGCAGAAACGTCAGCGATGACAAATTCACAACCGTATCTCTACCCCGCTAAAAACTATCGCTCTGGCCTGTCGCTCTGGACTGTCGCTCTGGACTATCGCTCTGGCCCCAGCCTGCCCCGATCTTATCACCCGCCACCCTATCGCCAGAGTCGGCGGTGTTTCAGCACTACGGCTATACGGCGAGAATTCTTTTTTGCTAGGCTAGCCTAATGGTTTTGGCCCAGAGGGTAAAGTAAGGACGTGAATATACAACTTGGTCGCGGCAAAGTAGTCCGCAGAGCGTACGGCATCGACGAAATCGCCCTGGTGCCCGGGCCTCGCACCCTGGATCCAAGCCTGGCCAACACCCGTTGGCAAATTGGCGGCATTGAGCGCGAGATTCCCATCATCGCCAGCGCTATGGACGGCGTGGTGGATGTGGGCATGGCGATTCGGCTCTCGGAGCTGGGAGCCCTGGGCGTGCTCAACCTAGAGGGCATTCAAACCCGCTACGACGATCCCAACCCCATCCTCGACAACATTGCCTCGGTGGGCAAAGAGGAGTTTGTGGGCCTGATGCAGACCCTCTACGCCGAACCCATTAAGCCTGAGCTGATCACCAAGCGCATTCAGGCGATCAAGGCCGGGGGCGGTGTCGCCGCCGTGAGCGTGACCCCCGCCGGGGCCGCCCGCTTTGGGGCCACCATTGCCGAGGCCGGGGCCGACCTGGTATTTGTGCAGGCCACGGTGGTCTCTACGGCCCACCTGTCGCCGGCAGACATCAGCCCGCTCGATCTGGCGGCGTTCTGTGCCGAGATGCCCATGCCGGTGATTTTGGGCAACTGCGTCACCTACGAAGTGGCCCTCAACCTGATGAAGGCCGGAGCCGCCGCCGTGATGGTGGGCATTGGCCCCGGCGCGGCCTGCACCTCGCGCGGAGTACTGGGCATCGGTATTCCCCAGGCGACCGCCGTGGCCGACTGCGCCGCCGCCCGCGACGACTTCTTTGCCGAAACCGGGCGCTACGTGGCGATCGTCGCCGACGGCGGCCTAGTTACCGGCGGCGACATCTGCAAGTGCATCGCCTGTGGAGCCGACGGAGTGATGATTGGCTCTCCCTTTGCCCGCGCCGCCGAAGCGCCGGGTCGCGGCTTTCACTGGGGCATGGCCACCCCCAGCCCGGTGCTGCCTCGCGGCACCCGCATCAAAGTGGGCACCACCGGCAGCCTAGAGCAAATTCTGCGCGGCCCCGCTGGCCTAGATGACGGCACCCACAATTTCTTAGGGGCGCTGCAAACCAGCATGGGCACCCTGGGCGCTAAGGATCTGAAGGAGATGCAGCAGGTAGAGGTAGTGATTGCCCCCTCGCTGCTGACCGAGGGCAAGGTCTACCAGAAAGCCCAGCAGCTCGGCATGGGCAAATAATCCGTTTGGGTCAGCGCCCCAGCGCTAGGCGAACATTCGGTTATCGCTTCCCTAGGTTTTACAAACCCTGCTTACACTGAGAGCGTTGGGCTTGTAGGAATTGGGCAATGGTGCGGCTTAAATCGTGGCAGTGGGCGGTGCTGGCGCTGCCTTTGGTGGCGATCGCCGGGTTCATTCTGACGGCGGCGGGGGTGCAGATCCACGCCTGGGGGCTGAACTGGATTTGGGGCGTGATCATCCTGATGCTGGTGCTGTGGCGGGGGCTGCTGGCCCGCTGGACTCGGCCTGCCTTCAAACAGATGGAAGCGGCCCTGGAGCAGGCCCAGCAGGAGCTGGAGGAGGTGAGCGAAGCAGACGTTCCGGTCGGCATCCCCAACGCTGCCGCCGCGGCCGCCGCCCTGGAGGACATTCTCGCTGCCGCCCAGCAAGACCCCCCCGTGTGGGAGGACTGGAACCCGTTCTGGGAGCGGTGTCGCGAGGTGGTGACAGCAGTGGCCAGCGCCTACCATCCCCAGGTGAAGTATCCGCTGCTGAATATTTATCTGCCCGATGCCTACGGCCTGCTGCGGGGCACTGTAGACGATGTCGATCGCTGGATTGACACCCTGACCCCGGTGCTGGGCCAGGTGACCGTGGGCCAGGCGGTGCAGGGCTACGAAGTCTACCGCCAGGTGGAACCCTCGGCCCGCAAGCTGTGGCAGGCCTGGAACTGGGCTCAGTGGCTGCTCAACCCCGCCGCCGCCGCCGCCCGCACCCTGAGCGAGCCAACCAACGCCCTGGCCAATCAGCAGCTGTTGGGCAATCTCAGTACCCTGCTGCGCGAGGCCACGCTGCGGAACCTCTACCGCCAGGCGGTGGCCCTCTACAGTGGTGAGCTACCCGCAATGCCTGGCCCAGCAAAACCTTTGCCCACGGCCCAGACCCAAACCCTGCGGGAGATTCTCGATCGGGCTGAGCCCGTGGAGGCCGTGGCCGAAAAACCGGTCAACATTCTGCTGGCGGGGCGCACCGGGGCGGGCAAGAGCAGCGTGATCAACACGCTGTTTGACGCCGATTTGGCCAAGGTCGATGTGCTGCCCAGCACCGATGAATTTAGCACCTATCGCTGGCGGGCGGAGGGGGGAGAGGCCCTCACCCTATGGGATTCGCCCGGCTATGAGCAGGTGAATCGGGCCGACTACCGCGACCAGCTGCTCGACTTTGCCCACGAGGCCGATCTGCTGCTGCTGGTCACCCCCGCCCTCGACCCGGCCCTGCAAATGGATGCCGACCTGCTGCGCGACCTGCGCGGGTCAGTGCCCGACTTGCCCGCTGTTGTCGCCCTCACCCAGGTGGATCGGCTGCGCCCCCTGCGGGAGTGGCAGCCCCCCTACGACTGGCAGTGGGGCAGCCGCCCCAAGGAACTGTCCATTCGCGAGGCCACCCGCTACCGGCAAGAGCAGCTAGGAGACCTGTGCGACAGGGTTCTACCTCTGGTCACCCGCGACGCTGAGCGGTCTGGGTGGAATGCTGAGGCCCTCGCCACTGCCTTGATTGAGCTGATCGACCCGGCGAAGGAGCTGCGGCTGGCGCGGTTTTTGCGCGATCGCGAAACCAAAATTACCGCCGCCGCTCGCCTAATCAACCGCTACCGCCTCCAGATGAGCACCACCCAGGGGGTGGCCGCCTTTCTCAAGAGCCCGGTGCTGAAATTTCTTGCCACCCTCACCACCGGCTCTCCGGCCCTGGCCTACCTGCTGGCCGAGCAGATTCCGGTGGAGCAGCTGCCCGTGGTGCTGGGCAAGCTTCAGCTCGCCTACGATCTGTTCAAGGCGATCGGCCCTGACCAAGCCCAGCTAGATCTGCTGGCCCTCTGGCCCCTGCTGCTGGAGCACAACGACCAGCCCGATCGCGCCGCCTGGGCCTTTGGCCACGCCATGGTCGAATACTGGAGCCAGGCACTGGCGATCGCCGATGCTCGCCAGCGCGTTGAGTACTACCTGGGGCAATACGACAACCGCTAAACCTGGCGATCGCCGGGTTCAGGTACCGGTCTGGGCGATCGGGCCGCTACTCACCCCTGGCAGACCTCATCGTCTACCGCTGCAACGGCGTACCCACTGACCCCGAAGCAGATGAAGATCTGCAACGGCGATGGTAGATTAAAAACGCAATCTGCTAATCGCCTATCCTTCAAAAACAATGCTGATTTTATCTGCCAGCAGCGGCAAAAACCTTGAACTGGCCCACGCCTTTGCCACCGAAATCACCACTAGGGGGCTGTCGGCAGAGCTGATCAGCCTCCCCGAACTACAGCTGCCGCTCTACGATTCCCTGGAGGGCAGCGGGGCGGGCGACAGCCTCCTGAAGCTGGCCGAGGCCCTGAGACGGCACAAAGCCCTGGTGATCTGCGCGCCGGAGTACAACGGCTCCATTCCCCCGGTGCTGAGCAATGCGATCGCCTGGCTCTCGGTCAGCACCGACGACTTTCGCGCCCTGTTCAACGCCCGGCCCGTGGCCCTGGCCACCCACAGCGGCGGCGGCGGGCAAAAGGTGATGCTGGCGATCCGACAACAGCTCTCCCATCTGGGCTGTACGGTGCTGGGGCGCGAGGTGGTGAGCAATGCTCAAAAGGCGGCTAACCCCGAGGCGATCGCCGCCCTCGTCGGTCAGCTGAGCGCCCTCGAATCCGCCTATCAAGGCGTCCCAGCAAAGGTCTAGGCAAATTTGGGTGAAGCGTTGCAGGCGGCAAAAGAACGAAGGGTTAAGGGCAAGACGTGCATGATACACTCTTCGATCTTTATTCTTCGTTCTTTTGCTACCCCCTCACTTTTTATCCCACTGCTCCTTCATCCGCTGAATGCGCTCCAGCAGCGTCTCGTTTGACATCCGCGAGTTCAGCCGCTCCACCAGCAGCGGAAAAGCCAGGGGTGAAGGGCGCTGGGTGGCTTTCCACACGACCGATCGCTGATCTAAGCGCCCCAGGGTTTGGGTGAGGCGGTGGGTTTCGAGCTGGTCTTGCAGCACCTCACGCTCCGCCTGCTTCAGCAGTAGATTGTCGGGTTCATACTTGGTAAACACTTCGTACAGCAGCGATGTGCTCACCTGAAGCTGGCTCGACGTTTTGCGCGACCCCGGATAGCCCTTAAACACCAGCCCCGCCACCTGGGCTACGCCGCGAAACTTGCGCTGGGTCAGCTCTGAAATATTGAGGCTGGCGCGAATGTCGTCCTCCAGGTGCTCCAGGCTAAAAAAGTCGCTAGAGAATAGATCCTGGTAGGGGTAGCCCTTGGGGCCGAGGATTTCAAAGCCGTAGTCGTTGACCGAAATGGTGAAAGTGGCCGTCTTTTGCTTAGCAAAGCGGTAGCCCCAGAGAAAGCCCAGCCCCTCGTGGACGAAGCGGCCCTCAAAGGGAAATACGTACAGGTGCTGGCCCTCGCGGGTTTTGCAGCTTTCGACTAACAATTCATCGGCGCTGGGCAGCACCGAGAGACGCTGCTGGGCTTCGAGGATGGGGGCGATGGTGAGAATTTCGGCGGTAGGAGTAGCAGTGTTGAGGTCAGGGGATGGTGCATCGCTGCGCGGATGCACCCTACGGGTATCGGGGGTGGGGCTATGGGGATGGCCGCTGGGGAGCATTGGTGCTGCCTCTGCCAAGGAGAATCGCGCCCATTCCACTTCCCGCCGCAGGTGGTGGCTGAGGGTGTCGGAGATCGCCAGCTGCCCGCCGCCCCAGGTGGGGGTGACGGTGGATTTTTTGCGGGTGCCTTTGACGTAGAGCACCATATCTTTCATCTGAAAATATTCCAGCTGTCGCCCGGCGAAGAAAAACACGTCCCCCTTCTTCAGCCGCGACACAAAGGATTCTTCTACGGTGCCGATCGCTTTGCGGTTGGTGTAGACGATTTTTACCGGGGTGTTGCTGGTGATGGTGCCAATGCCCATGCGGTGGGTGCGGGCCAGTTTGGCGTCGCTGATTTTGTAGACGCCCTCCTCTAGCGCCACCTTTTTGTAGCGAGGGTAGGCCCCCAAACACTGGCCGCCCTTTTCGATAAACTCTAGAATCCACTGGTATTCTTCATCGGTGAGGTGGGCGTAGGCCACGGTTTGGCGCAGGCTTTCTAAGGTTTTCTGTGGCTCAAAGCCATCGCCACAGGCCAGGGTGACCAGGTGCTGCACCAGTACGTCGTAGGGTTTAGGGAGAGGGCGGCGGGTTTCCATGTCGCCGGTCGCTAGCCCCCGGCGAAAGGCGGAGATCTCCAGTAGTTCCAGGGCGTTGGTGGGCAAGAAAAACACCTCCGAGGTGCCTTCGGGCACGTGGGCGCTGCGCCCCGCCCGCTGCAACAGCCGGGCCAGGTTCTTAGCACTGCCGATCTGTACCACCCGCTCCACGGGCTGAAAATCGACTCCCAGATCCAGCGACGAAGTGCACACCACCCACTTGATGTCGCCCGATTTCACTCCGGCCTCGATCGCCTCCCGCTCGTTTACATCGATTGACCCGTGGTGCAGAGCGATTCTCTCAGCCTCCTCCGGCAGGGCAAAGCTGAGCGCCTGGTACCAGCGCTCGGCCTGGTTGCGGGTGTTGGTAAAAATCAGGGTCGATTTTTCCATGTCCAGCGCCGCCACCAGGGCCTCAAACATGCGCAGGCCCAGGTGCCCAGCCCAGGGAAAAGTGTCTACCGACTCGGGGCAAATGCTCTGGATCACCGTGTCGCGCTTCAGGTCTGAGCGAATGATCGCGGGGTCGGTGCCCAGGCCCACGGCGGTCTGGGCGGCTTCGGCCAGATTTCCCAGGGTGGCGGAAATCGCCCAGGTGAGCAGCTGGGGCCGGAGGGTACGCAGATGGCCAACGCACAGCTCGACCTGGGTGCCCCGCTTCGAGCTCATCAGCTCGTGCCACTCGTCGAGCACCACCGCCCGCAGGCTGCCAAACCGCTTGGCCCCGTCTTTGTAGGAGAGCATCACCGCCAGCGACTCGGGGGTGGTGATCAAGATATGGGGCATATGCTTGAGCTGCTTGGCCTTGCGGGCCGAGCTGGTGTCGCCCGTGCGCGACTCGACGGTGATGGGCCAGCCCATGGCCTCAATAGGGGCTTTGATCGCCTGCTCAATGTCGCGGGACAGGGCGCGCAGGGGGGTGATGTAGAGCAGCTGTAGCCCCTCGCTGGGGTGAGCCAGCATGGCTGCGATCGCCCCCATCACCGCCGCGTAGGTCTTGCCCGAGCCGGTGGGCACCTGCACTAGGCCGCTGCGTCCCGCCAGGTAGGCGGCCCAGGTTTTGGCCTGAAAAGAGAGGGGCTGCCAACCGCGACTGGTGAAGTAATCGGTAATTGGGGCAAGGCGCGGGTCAACCGTCACAGGCGGCTCCAGGGAGGGGAGGTCAGCCTATTTATTGTAGTGAGCAATTGTAACGGGCAAATTTGTGCGGTTCGTGGCAAATGATGCGGCTACAGCATGGCGATCGCCCCGTTAGCTCAAATAAGCCGGGGCGATCGCCAACCGTAAGCGTATTTCTAACTTAGCCCAGGGACTATTCCATTACGTCCCCAGCGACGGCATCTTCCTTCAGCTCGCGGCGAAACAGCGCCCGCAGAGAAGGGGTCGTGAAGAAACCAAAATAGATCCCGGCAAGCCCCGTCAGACCGTGCAAAATCACATCGACGCCGTAGATGGGGAAGAGGCCAAAGAAGGTGTTGGCCACCGGAATCATGCCCAGCACCGCCAGCGTGGTGTAGTAAATACCCAGCTGTCCAGAAAACAGGCGAGAACTATCCAGGGCGATGGAGGTCACAATGCCCAGCGCCCCGGTGAGTAAGTGAATGATGTTGTGGGGTGTGTTAACCGGAAACAGCCCCAGCAGGTAGCCATACCCAGAGGTTACCCCCAGCTCTTGAACGTAGGGAGGAAACGAGGCCGGTTGAGACACCAGGGCGGGGATAAACCCCATCAGACCGATCAGCAGATAGACCACACCAACGGCAAAGGCAAATTTCTGTGCAGGTTTCATAGTTATCTCCAGAGAAGCAATTAAGTGATTGACCAAGCTAGCTAGAAGCTAACAGGGCAACCCTTGAAACAGCTCTCTTGAAAGGCATAGGTTTGCTTCGCTGCTAAAGGGATAAATCCTAATAGAAACCTCCGAGGGCCGACAGATAACAGCGCCCTAGTTAGGGGTCTTACCCCTGATCCAACTGTTAAAAATTCATGTTTTAGGGTCGGTTGTGTAATGAGTACAACAATCCCTCCGGAACCGGAATCTTTGGTCTGGGGTCCATCATCTTAGCTACCAGGTGTGCATATCTACCCTTCGGCAGCTAACTATGACTAACGCCAGGTCTATTTTTATCTCCTACCGTCGGTTGACCAGCATTGACATCACAGGGCGCATCTACGACCGATTAGCCGCTCATTTTGGCGCAAACAGCGTTTTTAAGGACGTTGATTCAATTCCCTTTGGAGTGAACTTTCGCCACCATCTAGAGCAAGAGGTCAGCCATTGTCCCGTGCTGCTGGCAATTATTGACCCCCAATGGCTAGAAGTCACCGATGACCGAGGCAGACCCAAGCTGGCAAACCCCGCCGACTGGGTGCGGGTCGAGATTGAAGCGGCTCTGCGGCGCGATCGCCTCGTGATTCCGGTGCTGGTGGGCGGCGCTGCCCTGCCCGCAGACGCCGCTCTGCCCGAGGGCATGAGGGGCCTAGTGCATCGCCAGAGCGCTGTGGTGCGCTGCGACCCCGACTTTCACCGCGACCTGGATCGCCTGATTCATCGCATAGAGGGCGTATTCAGCAGTTTGGCGGTTGGTAGCGGCCCGTCCACCCCGACAAACCCGCCTGCCCCTAGCCTGATTGATGAGCTAGCAGCGGCCCTGGCCACCGCTAACCAAACCGCCCAGGAATCGGCCCGTCGCCCCATGGGACGGCGGCGCTGGCTACGCATGGCGGGGTTAGGGCTGCTGGGGGGCAGTACGGCTCTGGGGGTGCGTCAGCGGGTGCCAGCCCTGCAAACCCTCACCCCCGGGGAAGTCGCCAGGGCCATGCCCACCCTGGCCACGCTGCCCGATCGCATTCAGCAGGCCCTGGAGCAGGGGGACGCAACCCCTGACCTAGACAGCCTAGAGTTAGCCTCGTCTGACCTGGAAACGCCGGACTTGCCGACCCTCGACGCAGAGACGCCCGGCCTGGAGTTCGCTGACTGGGGCGAGCTGTACAGCTATGAGTCGGTCACCGTCGATGAGTTTGGCATGGGGCGATCGCAGGTCAAATTTTCTACCCCGGCCCACAAAGCCCTGCGGCTGGAGACCCCCATCGGCCCAGTCACCCTGCGGCTGGTGTCGATCGTGGGCGGCCAGTTTGTGCTGGGGGCTCCCGCCACCGAGCCGGGCCACGAGCCCTCGCAGCCGACCCAAACCATTGCCGCCGTGGAGTCGTTTTGGATGAGCGTACACCCCATCACCCAGGGGCAGTGGCGGGCGGTGGCGCAGCTGCCCGCCATCAACCGAGAGCTTGACCCCAACCCGGCCTACTTCACCGGCAGCGATCGCCCGGTGGAGCAGGTGACTTGGCAGGAGGCAGTAGAATTCTGCGATCGCCTCAACCAACTGGTCGATACTCACCCCGAGCAGCCCGGTCTGCGGCGCTACCGCCTGCCCACCGAGGCCGAGTGGGAATACGCCTGCCGCGCCAAAACCACCACCCCCTTCCACACAGGCCAAACCCTCACCACTGACCTGGCCAACTACAACGGCACCCAGCCCTACCGCCAAGAGCCCGTGGGTGAGTTTCGCGGCACCACCACGGCGGTCGGAGCCTTTGGCAAAGCCAACGACTTTGGTCTCTACGATATGCACGGCAACGTGCTGGAATGGTGCTCTTCAAGCCGAGACGCATCCCCTGGCGATGTTTGGCAGGTGGTGCGGGGGGGCTCGTGGCAAAGCCCGCCTCAGCAGTGCCGCTCGGCGTTTCGCTCGGGCCGCAAGGCCGATACCCGCAGCAATGAAGTGGGCTTTCGTGTCGTAGGCGAGGCTGTTCAGTCCTAGGCTACAGAACCCGATTTTTGGAAAAAACCGGGTTCTGCATCAGCCAGCTAGTAGACACTATTTAGACCGCTGTAGGTCAAGTGTTCTGCGGCTGCTCAACTCAGCTGTCGATGGCCCTAGAGGGCCGGTCTTTGACCATCGCGCCTCAGCAAGCTAAACACCTCGCCCTGCTCTGGGGTGATCAAAATCCCTGACGGCGGGATTGTCACCAACTGGCTCCAGGTGGCCTGCTCGGCGTAGGTCAGCACATGCAGCAGGTTGATCGTTGCCCGCACCCCCTCGGGTGAGCCAATCACCAAATGGCGCAAGCGATCGCGCCCTGGCTGGGCTTCTGGGTTCGCGAGCAGCAGCGGATTGGTCGCCTCGCTTCGACGGGCTGACGACACCAAATAGGGTAAACACAACATAGTTAAGGGATTCCTTTGCTAACGGTGGGTAAGGAATCCCAAAAACTTGGCCGCCCCAGACATGTGCAGTTCAGGGCGGCCAGGTAAAATCAACCTTAGCCTCCGAGACAGCTAGTACCTGCCGACGGGGTTAGCCGCTGGTTGGTGTTGGTAGCACCTTCCAGTGGCGTTAGACCAAATTTTTGGGAAGCTCAGACTGCACGCAGACAGCCATAGCTCAGTAAAATACCTCATTCATCCCCCCAAATCAAGTCAAAATCGCTACAGAGCCTAGAACGCCGATTCAGTATTCACTGCCCCTTACTGCATCGTCCCCATGCTCTGCGTAGGAACGCCGCTCCTAGCGCTCTAGCGCCCTGGCATAGATGTCGCTGGAGCGTCTAAGAGGGCGTTTGAAAAGTTGACTGAGCAGTAAAAAAGCTCACACGGTCTAGGCTG